>Ga0182739_1000255_pt1 | contig 86893 bp, 88 predicted proteins | sample eDN5th30CBELigBY_FD_128873 | JGI IMG/M metagenome (GOLD analysis project Ga0182739, IMG submission 128873) | Enriched backyard soil microbial communities from Emeryville, California, USA - eDNA 5th pass 30_C BE-Lig BY (version 2) (version 2) | ecosystem: Environmental > Terrestrial > Soil >...
CGACCTGGCGCAGCTTCGCAACGATCTCTTCGGGCTTATGCTTCTTCTGGGGCATTCAAACGTCCTCTCCAACGGCTCAATAGCCTACTTCAGGGAGGACCACTTTTCAGGGGGCAGACCACGAGGCTAGACGAATATGGCATGAGCCAAACCGGCGAGACCCGCCGGCGGGGTCATGGCGATAGTTCAAGGCCCCATACTTTGGGCGCAGCGACGGGTGAGCGTTATCATAGGCGCCGCCGAACACCCGGCTTTCCCAACTCCAGCGGTCTCCGCCTTCATAGGCTGTGAGACCACCACTGCTGGTACCAGTCTCGAATTGTGATCGATAGGTTCCGTGCCGCGCGATGAGATCAATAACCAAAGCGCCGCTGACGGTGACATCAGGGTGGAAGTTCAACGTGATTGGGTAGGATACGTCTTCTGCGCCATGCGGACTTTTTGACGTAGATGCGCCAGAGCTCGTCCGACCGGGCTAGTTATCTCGGAACCAACTGAACTTCCCGAATAAGCGGTCTTCATAATCACGGCCAACCCAAATCCCCAGAACCCCTGTGGCGGTTTCCAAACCTTTCATCAAAAGTGGCTTCGGGGATGTTGAGGCAATCGATGCGCTTACCTGATTACGCTCACTCTGGTCCGCACACGCAGTGCAGCTGATGAGCATCCTACGGCCGATGCCGTCCGAGCCAGAGGGTGACTATCGTTGCTGAAGGGCCAAGCGAACGCTAAGGCCACAGTAGATTCCCCCGACCACCTTGCTCTGCCATTTCAGGACGACCGGATGACGGCGAACGAAGGCACCGAGACTACCGGCGCCAATTGCGAAAACAATCGTGCTCACGAAGCCGAGAACAGCGAAAAGCACTCCCAAGATCATTAGCTGCATGAAGACCGCACCGTTTTCGGGGTGGACGAACTGTGGTAGGAATGCCAGGAAGAACAGTGCGGTTTTAGGGTTGAGGACTTCGGCAAGAATGCCTTGGCGGAATGCTTGGGAAGCTGAAAGGCGGATTTGATCCTGCCCCGGCATCGTTGGCGTTTTGTCCAGGATCGCCTTGATGCCGAGGTAGAAGAGATAGGCCGCGCCCGCATACTTGATTATGCTGAACAAGGTCGCTGAGGCCGCAATGATCGCGGAAATCCCTACGACTGCAAAGACAGTGTGAATGATGTCGCCGGCCGTTATTCCGGCTCCGGTCGCTATGCCGACTTTAGTGCCTGAGGTCGATGCTCGTGCAAGAGTGAGAAGCGTCGCCGGCCCCGGAATGAAAACGAAGCCAAGAACAATTGCGCAATATGTAAGCAGCGTCGCGGGATCGATCATACTGTAGTCTCCTGATCTCCGCACCATCAAGCATCATTTGCTTTCGGTACGCAACCGCGTTTTGGTGTTATGTTCGGCAAGTGCCACGATGCTCTTCTCTGGAGCAATGCCAAGCTGCCCATGTCACCTTGATTTTCGTGCCTGGGCTTCTGCGGTAAGATGCTATAGTGAGCGGACTGGTGAGGTCAGCATAGCCATCGCCACGGCCGTTTCCAGTGCTATGTAGCTGGGTTCTTCCGCGACGCCGACTCTGTCGATATTACCTCACCAGTAGGGCGTGGTCGGATCAGTTGCAAAGTCAGCGACATGGTCCAGTGGATATTCGCTGTGAAGACTTCGGAGGAGAATGTGCGCGGATACAAACAGGTTGCCTGGGTTCGCTTTATTCCACTGCTTTTTGCGGTGGTAGGAATGCCCCTCGTGCTCAAGATGGTCCCGCCGAACCCGTTTTACGGGGTGCGCACGGAAACCACCTTGGCCTCGGCATCAGTTTGGTACAAGGCAAATTTCTGGGCTGGCCTGGTCGCAGTTGTTTTGGGCTTGTTTGCGGCGGGTGCGAACGCCGCTATTCATAGATCCGCGTCCATACCGGGCAACATGAAGATGCTCATGACAGTATCTGCAACTGTCGTCGTTGCGGGAGCGATGGCTGTTGCAGGCATAATCGCCTCGTGACGCTTGGAGTGGTACGTTGATCAGCGCCGGTGAAGACGGGGAAGTCTTGGGCTTTCAGCAAGCACTTGATCGCGCGTCCTCGCTCCTGCGTACTCACCCTCGCATCGTCTTCATGATGTGCGGGATAGCAGGATCAGGGAAGACAACCTTCGCCCAAGCATTAGAGGGCATGGGCTGCCGACGGCTATCTATAGATGAGGAAATTTGGCGCACCTACGGTCGCTTTGGTGTCGACTATCCTGAGGATGAATATCCCATCTTGCAGTCTTCGGCAGAGAAGATACTGCGCGAGCAACTCGTTGAAATGCTGCGGACGGGGACAAAGGCGGTGATCGACTTCAGTTTCTGGAAATCCCAAACACGAGCCGACTACCGCGAGCTCGTGCATCGCAGTGGTCACCATTGCCAAATCGTATTTCTGAAAGTTCCAGAGAATGTGCTGCGGGAGCGATTAGTTAATAGAGCTTCCCGTCGCGATGCTAATGCGGCCTTTCCAATTACAGACGATCTCCTACAGCGCTACATCCAAGGTTTTGAGCCTCCCTCCGGTCAAGATGCGTGGACCGTAGAATAATCCATTGTCAAAGACTCTTGTGGGCAAGTCAGGTCGTCTCTTTTCGCTCGTCAACTCCACTGAAGCATATTCCGTTGATATCGACCACATCTCCAGGTTTGGCCAGTCCGGTGCGAACGGTTGGCTACGCGTCGGGCCAGATTACTAAGGGCGCTGCCCTCGCGCGGCACAAGGAAACTCTCCGGCCTTTCGCGGCATAAACGGCCCGCTCCCCGCAAGCGGGTCCCCTCCATTTATTCCACGGTGCCAGAGACTTACCTTGCACCTTGCTACCCCGGTCTCGCCGACGGGCAAGGGTTCAGGAGCGGCGCTTCGCTTCTCTGAACCCCCAACCCCGAAGGAAGAAAGACGATGACCGGAACCGCCAACACCCCCCGCAACGTGATTTTCAAGGCCGATTGCATCCAGGCGATGCGCTCTTTCAACAGGGGAGCGGTTGATTTCATCCTGACCGATCCGCCCTATCTGGTGAACTATCGGGACCGCAGCGGCAGGAAGGTTGCGAACGACGACAACGCCCGCTGGCTTCGCCCCGCCTTCAACCAGATGCACCGCGTCTTGAAGGACGGCGGTTTCTGCATCAGCTTCTACGGCTGGAACAAGGTCGATTTGTTCATGGACGCATGGAAGGCGGCAGGCTTCCGCGTCGTCGGGCATATCGTTTTCCGCAAGCGTTATGCGTCCTCGGCGAAGTTTCTGCGCTACCAGCACGAACAGGCTTACTTGCTGGCGAAGGGCAATGTCTGCCCGAAAATCCCATCCCGGACGTGATCGACTTCCCATATGCGGGCAACAAGCTGCATCCGACGCAAAAGCCGGTCGCGGCGTTGCGCCCGTTGATCGAGGCTTTCACGAAGCCCGGCGACCTCGTGCTGGACCCGTTCAGCGGCAGCGGCTCCGCACTGGCGGCGGCGCAGCAACTCGGCCGTGACTGGATCGGCATCGAACTGGACAGCCGGCACCACCAGACGGCCAGTAGACGGCTTGCATGGATGCAGCAGCAGAACGGAAGGGCGGCGGCATGAGCCGCCCCTAGCTTCCCAACGAACCGAGAGAGGATGTTGCAATGCGCTGGATCGTGACCGCCGACTACTGGGGAAACTGCCTTGGCATGGGAGAGGACGCGGACGGCGTTCCCACCTGCGGCACGCCGGAACAGGGCGACGCTCTGCCGATGGAGTTCTGGCTTTGCGACGCCAAAGAAAATGTGGTGTTCGAGGGCCGTTGCGGCGACATTGAAGCGGATTGGTGGCATGGCTTTGAGCCGCTTATCGCAACTTGGAATACGTTCCGTTGTCGTCGCCTCTATTATCGCCGCGCTGGAAGCAAAGAACCCTGGAGCTTGCTTAAGCAGCCATAAGCCGAACGCTAAGGCGGGAGTTGAAGGAGTTCCGGAGCCTTTGCTTGGCTCCGTACTCTGCCGAAAACAATGGATAGCGTCTACCAGATCAGCTGGACCGATCTGCTGTTGCTGCGTGTCCCACTGGCCGCGTTGGAAATTGCACTCGCCGGCGCCGCCGGCTCGCGAGTCGAAGCGAACGGGGCTTGGAGGGCGCACATCCAATGCGTTCATTAGTTATACGATCCGGTTATCTGGAAAGATTAGCTACCTCGGTCACTAGCCATGGCTGACGCTTGTGATCGGGGCGGTAGTACTGAAATCGAAACGCCGCCCTACATAGGGAGGTGACGCCATGCTGTTGGGCATCGATTGGCGTACATCGGCGGACTACAGACATACGAAGACCATCCCTGCCGCCGGTTTCGCTTGGGAATATCTGCGGCGCGACGACGAGTATCATCACGATTTCCGCGCAATTTCGCGAATGAAGAACCCTACAGGCCCCCGGCTCGATGCATTCGCACGACGCTGGGGGTTGCGATTTCCCCTGCGATCCTGAAACGCTCGCCGACCGGCAATCCCAATTCTGGATTCCGAGCCTTCAGCCCCAGGCCGTCATGTTGTCGCCGGCGCCAGCGCCGGAGCCGGCCAGCGCAGAGACGCCGGGCTTCACGCTCGCTCACCTCGATGGTCTCGATCTGCGGCGGGCGGACGATGGCTGGCATGGACTCTGGCGCGTGGATGGCGTCGCGCATCAGTTCTGGCTTCCCGAGGCGGTCCCCGACGCGGCTGCGTTTTATGCCGTTACCCTGCCAATGGATTCCTTTCTCGAGCTGCGTGCCCATGCGGCGCGGCGCTTGTGGCGGTCCCTGAACGGGCGCGGGCCAGGCCCGGATTTCCGCACCATGCCCTCGCAGCTGCGCCAGTTTCATATCCTCTCTCTGCGCGCGCTTGACGCAAAGCTGCATGGCGAGAGCCATCGCACCATCGCCGAAGTGCTGCTCGGTTTTCGTGGCGACAAGACCGATTGGGAGAACGACCCGCGCCGCAACAGGACCCGCCGCCTAGTCGCCCATGGCCTCGCCATGATGAAAGGCGGCTACCGGCTGCTGCTGCACTATCCTGTCAAGCGCCGACACGAATAGCCCCGCCATCGCAGACGGCCGCAATGGGGGCCGTGAAAGTATAGACGCAAATTCGGCCCGCTACAGGTCGCCGATTCCTCGCCAAGGTTCGCCACAGCCTGCTGTCGCCGCTGACAGCAGCATCGACCGACGAACCTGAGGTGATCCCATGCCCGACCCGCTGGCGGACCTGCCACCGAGATTCCTGCGCACCAAGGAGGCCGCGTATTTCCTCGGCCTTTCGCGCCGAACACTTGAGAAACATCGCACCTATGGCACCGGCCCAGTTTATCGGAAGGTTGGCGGCCGCGTCCTCTATTCGATCCGCGATCTGGAAGCCTGGACCGAAACTGGCGCCCGCAAATGCACGCGGGACAAGGACGCCGGCACGGTCTTTCCCCCGCACCCGCTCACGCCCGACGAACGGAATCGGCTCTGAATGTCGCGGGACAACGATCACAGCCCCGCCCGACCGGAGGGCGCCAGGGAGCGCAGCCGCCTCCACCCCTTCGTGGTCACAACCGGCGACGCCGCACCGCGCGACCAGCGAGACCTGATGGAGCGGCCTTTCTTCTCCCTGGCGAAATCGCCGCGCACCAAGCCGATTCTCTACAAAGCCGCCGATGTCGAGGTTCAAGTCCTCGGTATGCCCGAGCACGGCATGGCAACCATCTGGGACGCCGACGTGCTGATATGGGCGGCGAGCCAGATCGTCGCGGCCGAGAACAACGGCCTCATCACGTCGCGCTTCTTTCGCTTCATGCCCTACCAGCTTCTGCGCGCCATCGGGCGGGCGACGGGCAACCGGGACTATCTTCTGCTCAAGGCGGCACTCGCACGGCTGCAATCCACTGTCATCGCCACCACGATCCGCAACGGCGCGCATTGGCGGCGGCGGCAATTTTCCTGGATCAACGAATGGGAGGAAATGACCACGCACGCCGGCCGCGTCGAGGGCATGGAATTTGTCCTGCCCGAATGGTTTTACAACAGCGTGATCGATCGCTCGCTCGTGCTGGCGATTGATCCGGCCTATTTCCGGCTGAAGGGTGGCATCGAGCGCTGGCTTTACCGCGTTGCGCGCAAGCACGCCGGCCGCCAGCCGGAAGGCTGGTCTTTCGAGGTCGCTCACCTTCACCAGAAGTCCGGCAGCCTCGCCCGGCCGTCCGACTTCGCGCTCGACCTGCGGCGGATCGCTGCCCGCCAGTCGCTGCCCGGCTACCTGCTCCAGATCGAATGGGAGAACGGGCGGGAGCTGCTGCGTTTCCTTCCCGAAGAACTATCCACAGTGCCTGTTGATAACCATGTGAATCTTATCGGGACATCAGGCGCACGCAATATCGGGACATCAGGCGCAAATCGCGCGCCGGACTCTATAGAAGAATCTAACAAAGAATCTAACTCTTCTTCTTTGACGCACGCGCGGGCGACCCATGGTGTCGGCGCCATGCCGCGAGGTGCGCCATGATGCGCGCACTCGACCTGTTCAGCGCCGCGGCGGGCGGCTGGTCGCTCGGCCTGCATCGCGCTGGCTTCGTCACCATCGCCGCCTGCGAAATCGTCGAATGGCGGCGCATCCTTTACGCAGAGAACAATCCCCATGTCAGACTCTACGAAGACGTGCGCGGACTCACGGCAACTCGCCTTGTTTCCGACCTTGGAATTCTGCCCGACATCATCGTCGGCAGCCCGCCGTGCCAGGACATCAACAGCGCCAACACCAAGGGCAAAGGGATCGACGGCGAGCGGTCGGGCCTCTACCTCGAAGCCGTCCGCTTGGTCGGAGATTGCCGACCTCGCTGGTTCGCTTTTGAGAACAGCCCTAATCTCAGAACTCGCGGCGCTGACCGGCTGCTCGATGAACTGGAAACGCTCGGCTACGCCGTTGAGCCGTGCGTGGTCGGTGCTTCGGATATCGGCGCCAACCATGTCCGCAAGCGGTCATGGCTCATCGGCTACGACCCCGAACAGCTTGCCGACGCCGGTATCGCAATCCCAGCAGGGGGGCATCCGTCTGGAGGGTGGTTCTCGCGCGCGCCGGGCGATGAAGGAACCGGGCCTCTACTACCTGTTCCGCAATCGACCGCTGCCGACGCCAATGGCGACGGATGGCATGACGAATGGCGCAGGCGGCGGGGCGGGATCGACATATCCGCTGCGCATGATCCTGGCGACGCCGAGGAAATCGGATGCGGATCGAGGCGGTCGCGGCGACGTGTTGAGCCAGTTGCAGGGCCATGCCAGCCATCATGCGGGCATGATGCCGACCCCGGTGAAGCCGAACGGCGGGCGCAGATTGAGCGCGCAGGAGATCGAGACGGGACGCCGGGCGAACGGGGCGAAGGCGCAGATCGACACGCCGAACTTGCTGCGCCATGCGGCGGAAATCTTGCCGACGCCGACGAAACGGGACAGTCGCATGGACGGCTGGAGTCCGGCCTACGACCGCAGGAAATCCCCGACGATGGACGCAGTGATGGACGGCGCGATGACGGATCGCGCGCCGGACAAATGGGCGGGAGCGCGGGCGCTGGCGGTGATGTTGCGGAACCATGGGCTGACTGGAACAGCGGCCTTGCCCATCACCTACGGCTGGATGATGGGCTTTCCGCCTGGGTGGCTGACATGCGCATTGCGGTCGGCAGTCGCAAAGGGACTGCTGCGGCCAGCCTGATCGTCGAAGCCTTCGGCGACGCCGTTCTTCCGCAAATCCCCGAAGCCATCGGCCGCGCGATCCTGCGCACCGAAGTCGCGCTCGACGCGGTGTTGGTGCGCTCCACCCCCGACACCCCCGGAGACGAACAATGACCCGCCGCGCCCATCGCAGCGCGCACGGCTGTCCGCTGCCGGACGGACCCGCGCCCTTCACAACCCTGGTCGAACTCACCTTCGATAAACGCAAGGTCGAGCATTGGATCAGGTTCGGTCGCAAGAGCTACGAACAGATCATCGACCGCCGCAGCAGCGTCGTCGGCTTCGCGCCGGAGAGCATCTTCGCCTTCGTCCGATGGGCGAGCGGCGAGCATGGCACGGTCGTTTCGCGCATCGACATCGTGCGGGCCATCGGGCGCGGCGAGCCGTTCCAGACGTTGCCGTTCGTGCGGCCCGGCGGTGAAATCCTGTTGCGGCTCGACGGCTGGCCGAAGGTGCAGCGCGCCCTTGCCGTCATCGACGCCGTGGAATCGCTCGGCCCCGATCCGGCTGACGTGTCGCCGGACTACTGGCGCCACGCCCATAACCGCCTGACCGCCAATCTGGAGCCGAGCGCCTACACGCCCGAACGTCATGCGGCATGGATCGGACGCCGGAGGATCGGCCCATGACGCGCCGCCGCTATCTCGCGGTCACGGCGCTGGCCGCAATCGGCATCGCCGCCGCAAACACCGTCGAGGCGCCGACGAAACTGATCTGGAACGCCACCGCCAGCGCGCCGGTAGGCTTCTACACGGTCGAGCCGGCCGACGCGCTCGACGTGCCGGAGCTGGTCGCTGTCCAGCCGCCCGAACCGCTCGCCGCCTTCATGGTCGGGCGCGGCTATGTCGGGCGTGGCGTCCCGCTTTTGAAGCGTGTCCTTGGCCTGCCGGGGCAACGGGTTTGCCGCTTGCGATCCACGATCACGGTTGACGGGATCGAGATGGGCGACGCGCTCGACCGCGACCGGATCGGACGGGAACTGCCCATCTGGCAAGGCTGCCGCATCATCGGCGACGACGAAATCTTCCTCATGAATTGGGAAGTCCGCGACAGCCTGGACGGCAGGTATTTCGGACCCATCCCTGCAGATTCCGTTATCGGCCGAGCGGTCCCGCTCTGGACCGATGAGGAAGGCGTCGGCCGCTTCGAGTGGCGCGCACCGACCACTGATTTCCCAACCAGAAGGAGACTGACCATGCCCGCCAATATCTTTGAACCCACCGCCAACGGCTATGCCGGCCGCGTCCGGCTGCTCGGCATCGACGAAGCAATCGTTCTTGTCGCCATCGAACCGGGCGACGGCGAGAACACGCCGGCCTATCGCATCCAGCTCGACGACGAGAACGGCCCCGAGATCGGCGGGGCGTGGAAACGTGTCGGCGAACGTGCCGGAGATTACATCGCCCTGGAGATCGACAGCCCGCTTTTCCCCGCGCTGTTTCGTCCGGCGCTGTTCCAGGCCGACGAAGAGGGGCGCACCTTCCGGCTCGCATGGAAGCGGCCACGGGCGCGCGAGGATCGGGGCTGATCGGTGCGCGTTCCCGTCATCCCTTTGTTCGCGGGAAATCCGTCTCATCCCTTCGTCCCGCTCGGGCGCAGGACGGCCGGCGCCCGCAGCGAAGGTCAGGGGCGGTCCCCGGCCGGCGCTTGCGCCTTGCCCTTGACCGCAGCGAGCACGCTGGCAGGCTGGAGCCGTTGCGGAGACAGGGCGGCATGGTGCTTTGCCGTTCTGTTGCTCGCCGGGGCGCTTTCCGTCTGCGCCGGATCGGGCGTCGCGGTCGCGCAATCCGCGTCGGTCGAGCGCCCGGCAGCCGCCCATCCCTATGCGGCGCACATCGCCGAGGCTTCGCAGCGGTTCGGCATCCCTGAGCATTGGATTGTCGCCGTGCTGCGAGCCGAAAGCGCGGGCGAGGTGCGCGCGGTATCCTCGACCGGGGCGATGGGATTGATGCAGGTGATGCCCGACACATGGGCGAGCCTGCGCGTCCGCCATCAACTCGGCCGCGATCCCTACGAGACGCGCGACAACATCATGGCAGGGACGGCCTATCTGCGCGAGATGTGGGACCGCTACCGCAATGTCGGCGCGATGCTCGCGGCCTACAATGCCGGTCCCGGCCGCTACGACGAACACCGCGCGACAGGCCGACCGCTTCCCGCCGAGACACGCGCCTATGTCGCCGCGCTCGCCCCTATCCTTGGCGGCGCGGCTTCATCGGATGCGCCGTCCCCGCAACCGGCGCCGCCGCCCGATTGGCGCGATGCCCCGCTGTTTGTCCAGCGCCCGGACAACAGCCGGGCGACCGTCATGCCGCCGTCCGACACGCAATCCGGCGACTTGTTCGCCGCCGTTTCGGAGCGGGATCGCCCATGAAGATCGCCTACGCCGACCCGCCCTATATCGGCTGCGCCCACCTCTACCGGGACCATCCCGACTATGCCGGCGAGGTCGATCATGCGCGCCTGATCGAGCGGCTGGAGAGTGACTATGACGGCTGGATTTTACACGCCGCCGCGACACCGCGCTCCATCGCAACGCTCGCCCCGCTGGTCGAGCGGACGGGCGCGCGGTGGATGGCCTGGGTGAAGGGATTCGCCGCGTTCAAGCGCAATATCCCGGTCGCTTTCGCGTGGGAGCCTGTCATCGTGAAGGCGGCACGAAAGCCCGTTGTCAGCAAGCGGCTGGTGATGCGGGACTGGATTCAGGAGAGCATCACGCTTCGCCGCGGCCTCACTGGCGCAAAGCCGGAAGTGGTCTGCCATTGGGCTTTCGAGATGGTCGCCGCGCGCCCCGACGATACGCTCGACGACCTGTTTCCCGGCACCGGCGCGGTCGCGGAAGCGTGGCGCACATGGCGACTCAAATTCGCTTTGCCGGACGAGCCGGCGGCGCGTCTCGCGCCTCGCGGTGTGCAGGAACGGCAGGCGGATGGAGCGGGATCATGAGGGCCGGAGGGGCGGAAAGGGCGGGATTTTACGAGGGCAAGATAAAGGAACATGGCACCATGTCGGGCCAGTTCTGGAAATTATTGTTGTCTGCACACTGGTTAGGGGAGCCGCGAGCGGCACCCTGTTTTCGGACCCCGCGTGCCGCGTGTCTGCGCAAAGCCTTGGCTTTGCTGGATTTTGACCGGCACCATAGGCCCATACCGGCCTGTTTTCGGCAGTTTTGGCCGGAGCCGCGCCCATGAGCGCCGACGACGAAAACCGCTTCCGTCCGAAGCCGGGCCGCATCCGATCCGACACGCCGAAGGCGGGCAGGACCAAGAGCTTTCTCACCCAGGCCAAGAAGCTCGCCCGGCAGCACAGCATCGCCCATCCCAAATACGCGCCGCGTCTCGAAACCCGCGCGGCGGCGAAGGGCGGCAAGGCATCCAGTTCGGCCAAGGGGCCGGGCGTCCGGCGTGGTCGTGGCGCGGCCTTCGCTCGCGCCCGCACCCTGTCGGGCGGCTGGCGTCACAGCGCGCCGGGAATGCGTCGCGTCGTAGTCAAGACCCGCTATGTCAAGGATGCCGGCAGGAACGGCAGATCGGCCGCCCATCTGCGCTACATCCAGCGTGACGGCACGTCGCGCGATGGCGAGCGCGGCCAGCTCTATTCCGCCACCGAGGACCGCGCTGATGGTGACGCCTTCGTCGAGCGCGGCGCGGATGATCGGCACCAGTTCCGGTTCATCGTCTCGCCGGAGGACGGCACAGACCTCATGGACCTGACAGCGCACACGCGCGACCTGATGAGCCAGATCGAGGCCGACCTTGGCACGAAACTCGATTGGGTGGCCGTCAACCACTACAACACCGGCCATCCCCATGTGCATGTCGTCGTCCGGGGCAAGGACGATCTCGGCGAAAACCTTGTCATCAACGGTGACTATCTCGCCAACGGCATCCGCGAGCGCGCCAGCGAATTGACCACGCTCGAGCTGGGGCCAGTGACCGAGATCGAGCAGAGCCGCAAGCTCTCGGCCGAGATCGACCAGGACCGTTTCACCCGCATCGACCGGGCGATGACCGAGGAAGCCAACGACAGATTCCTCGACCTTCAACATGAGCCGGCCGCGCCGCGCCGCCAGTTCAATCGCGCGCTGCGCCTGCGCCGTCTCGCCAAGCTGGACAAGATGGGGCTGGCGACCGAGCACGCGCCGGGCGTTTGGGAGTTGAGCGAGCGCATGGAGCCGACCTTGCGCGAGCTGGGCGAACGCGGCGACATCATCCGCAATATGCACAAGGCGCTGAAAGCCGATGGGCTGGAGCGCGATCCGATGACCTTCCAAATCCATGACGGGCCGCCCGAGACGCCCATCGTCGGCCGCGTCGTCGATAAATACCTGTCCGACGAGCTGGGGGAAAACCTGACTCTTGTGGTGGATGGAATCGACGGACGGACGCATCATGTCGCTGGCATCGACCCGGCCCGCGTCGAGGATGCACGGATCGGCAGCATTGTCGAAATTGGCCCGGCCGACACCGGGCAGCGGCCATCCGACCGAAGCATCGCCGTCATCGCAGAGGAGGGCGTCTATCGGCCGAGCCGCCATCTGGAGCAGGCGAAGTTCGAGAGCCGTGTTCTAGGCGGCGAATACGAGGAATATGTCGATGCCCATGTCCGCCGGCTGGAGGCGTTGCGCCGCGCCGGGATCGTCGAGCGGATCGACGCCGACCATTGGCGCATCCCCGACGACTTCGAGAGCCGCGCCGCCGCTTATGATGCCGGGCGCAACCGGCAGGCCAGCCTCCGCGTCCTGTCGGTTCTCGACCTTGAAAAGCAGATCGGCGCGGATGGTGCGACCTGGCTTGATCGGCGCCTACTATCTGCCGATGCATCGGATCTTGCCCCGGCCGGTTTCGGCCAGCAGGTCCGCGAGGCGATGGACCAGCGCCGCGAGCATCATATCGAACAGCGCGACGCCACGCGCAGCCGGGATGGTCGAATCTTCTATCGGCGCAGTCTTCTCGCCACGCTGCGCGAGCGGGAAATTGCCCGCATCGGCGCGGAGATGGCCGAGGGCAAGGGTCTGCCGTTCCGCGCCGCCACGGACGGCGAGAGCGTTAGCGGCAGGTTCACCGGGACTGCCCAGTTAACGAGCGGCAAGTTCGCTATCGTGGAAAAGAGCCACGAGTTCACCCTTGTCCCTTGGCGGCCCGTTATTGACCGTCAACTCGGCCGCGAGGTGACGGGCATTGTGCAGGGCGGGTCAGCGTCATGGAAAATAGGCCGACAGAACGAGCTAAGTATCTAAATGCCTCGCTCATAACTCAACCAGATAATTCACGCTCATTTCGGTTTTGCCAGACGGAGCAACCTGCGGCAGAGGATTTCCTACTTGTTCAAATCCCACGCCTAAGAGGACCTTGCTGGAGGCAGGGTTGTTCTGAACCGTGCGAGCACGAAGCTTTTTCAGCCCCAGTTTGCGGCCAATTTCCATAGCGAGCATAAGTGCTCGGCCCGAAACTCTTCGCCCCCGATGCTCGGGAGCAACCCAATAGCCGATCTCCGCATCGTCAGATGTAACGTCAAAAAACACTAGACTTCCGAGAAACGAATCCGAACTTGCATCCGAGATCGTCAGAACCGCGAGGGTCCCATCGCGCAATCCGTCTTCTATCGCACCTTTGATGAGATCATGCACAACCTGTGGCGTGTACTTTTCCAAGGGCAAGTGAGCAAAGCGCCTGACCAGCGCATCATCAGTTCCAGAAGCGTATGCTTCTGCATCGGCATGTGACATCACCCTGACCGCTACCGCTCCGTCAGAGATGGGCAGAGCCTTCAAAAAATTTCGAATTTTGCATTGCTTTGCGGCCCTTTTGTTCATTTTCCTACTGTTGCCATCTCTAGTTTGATCGCCCCGTGACATTTTGGGTTCATACGGGCGAATACACCTGTCCGTAAGCTTTCGCGGAAGGTTGATCCCAGCCGCGGTCCTGCCCCCGATCATGGGGGACAGGATAAGCGAAGGCAGCTAACACGAATCACCTTATCCGTGGCGACATCGAACGCGCCGGCGACCAGCTCAAGCCCCAGGGTTCCAACCCTAAACTTTCAGTTTACCCGATGCGGGCGGCCTTCGGTACGGTTGCAATAGCCTGCGGATATTCTCTGCGACCTGCTCCGGCAGGGATTCATCTGCTTTCAGTAGCCACCCAATTTGGGTGCCGGTAATGACCGCCAAAATCAGTTCAACAAGATTGTCGATATCGGTATCGATCATTTCATTGTTCTGTATAGCCGCTTCGAGTCTAGCCTTAAGTCCCGATCCCAGTGCAATCAGCCTTCGCTCAACAGACACTCGCATAGCCGGGGACGCTAGCTCCATCTGCAGGAATGATACATAATTGGCGAGTGTGGATGCCGATGTCGCTACATCGCTGACCTGCCCTACGAGTTCGAATAGATCATCAAGTGCAGCTTGTGAGGAAAACTTCCGGCTGCTTCGTTCTTCTGTCTCGACAGTGACCATCTCCGATACCTTGAACAACAAGGTTTCCCGGCTGCCGAAGCGATTCACCAGCGTCGCTGGAGACACCTTGGCCTGACGAGCGGCGTGTCCAAGCGTCAACTGTTGGGGGCCGACCTCGCCCAGCGCCCGGTAGGCCGCCTTAAGCAGCTCTTCATCACTGGCTTTGCGTGGGCGTCCTCGTACGCCTCTTGCATTTTCTGAATCTCTGTTCAATAAATATACCTCGGACTGGAGGTACGTGCGTCAACAAGCGCTGCCGCTCCGTACCGGCGCTCCGGCCACCTGATAGCACGAAACTTGGAATATGCCGATGATACGTATCAACATCCCTATGACCGACGACATCGAGAAATATATCGACCGAGTCGCATATCGCGATCATCCGGCGCTTGCTGCTTGCCGCAACGAGGCTCAGACTCGTGGGCAAATGGCCATGATGCAAGTTGCCCCTGAGCAGGCTGCGTTCCTCCAGATGTTGATCGGCCTGCTCTCAGCTCGACGGGTTCTGGAGATAGGGACTTTCACGGGCTACAGTGCGCTTGCGATGGCGCTTTCCTTGCCAGAGGGAGGCAAGCTGACCACGCTGGATATATCGGAAGAGTACGTCGGTTTGGCACGTACGTTCTGGGAACAGGCGAATGTTGCCGACCGTATCGAAGCTATCATTGGGGACGCTGCAAAAAGCTTGGACGATCTCATCCGGCTTCGGGGTGAGGGCTCATTCGATCTTATTGTGATCGATGCCGATAAGCCAGGATATCCCGCTTACTATGAGAAAGCGCTGCGGCTCGTGCGCTCGGGGGGAGTGATAGTCGTAGATGATACGCTCATCCACGGTCGAGTGGTAACCGGCCCGCTCGCTACCGACCCAGACTATGTAGGCCCTGCTACCGATGCGGTCCGTGCCCTGAACGAAACGATCCATGCTCAGGCCTCTGTGGAGATGGTCCTTATGCCATGGCGGGACGGACTGACGCTCGTCAGAAAGCTGTAGTCGTGGTGGCACATGCGGCGGAGGTCGAGGTCCCGAGGAAAATCAGCCAGCGTGTCTCCCAGGCAGATTTGCGGGACCTTGCTTGGCACGCGCATCCCCTTGGCGTCGTTGATCCAGACGCTCGCAGTTGCCGAACATCTGAGCTTTTATCGTGCCGCCCAAGCGCTCGGCACAACCCAATCTAGCGTTAGTGCGCGGATCAGGACATTAGAGGAAGATCTTGGTGTGCTCCTGTTCGAGCGCAACACGCGAGGTGTTCGGCTCACAGAGGCTGGACGCTTGTTTGTGGAGCGAGTCTCTATAGGCGTCGACCAACTAGACCATGCTGTGAAGACTGCTGGTATGGCAGCATTGGGAGAATGCGGCCGCTTACGCATGGCCATTCACGCTTTGATACCGCGAAGCTTTCTCGCCAGACTGATTTGGCAATACCGCAAAGACTATCCGTGCATTGATCTTGAGATCATCGAGAGCACGGCTCGTGAAGCGGTTATGAAGCTTCGCGCTGGTCAACTGGATATGGCATTCGTGGCAGGTGTTCCTGAGCTTCCCGACTGTCATACACGCCCGATCTGGACCGAGCCGCTGATGGCTGTGCTACCTGAGGGGCATCATCTCGCTAAACAGAGGGACGTGACCTGGGCTGATCTGACGGGCGAAACATTCCTTGCTGGCTATGGCGGGACCGGCCCCCAGGTCCACGATCATATTGCGCTGCGCCTTGCGGGTTGCTGGCCCGCGCCGTCAATTCGGCGCTTCGACGTGGGACGGAGCACTCTGCTATCATTGGTTGGGCAAGGTTTCGGTGTCACCATCGCCGGTGCTGCAACGTCGTTTCTGCCGACGACCGGCATCGTGTTCTTACCCTTCGCCGATGAACCTGAGCCGGTTGTCTTCACCGCTGTTTGGGTGCCGTCTAACCGCAATGTGGCACTCAAGAATCTTCTCAGTCTTGCCGCGAAAATGGACCACCAATCAAGGTTCGCCTACCGGCTGCGCGACGGTAATCATGTTGCCGTTAGCGCAGATGCAACCCGTCCTATTTTCCGCCGATAGTATCCGCCAGTCCTCCCGTATCTGTTTTCCTGTTGCCTGTCGTGGATTTGCCTATTCTCTGATCGGCTCCGTCCCTTATCGCAGGCAGGAGCCGTATGCGCGGAGGCCGAATTCTTTGGGGTCAAATCGCTGTTGTCTTCACCATCGTTCTGGTGATGACGTGGACGGCGACGCAATGGGTAGCGTTTCGCCTCGGCTTTCAGCCCCAGCTTGGAGCACCATGGTTCGAGCTGGCGGACCTGCCGGTCTATTACCCGCCGGCCTTCTTCTGGTGGTGGTTTTCATTCGACGCGTATGCGCCCGCAATCTTCGTCGAAGGTGCGATCATTGCCGCGTCCGGCGGTTTCATTGCCATCGGCGCCGCCATCCTCATGTCGATCATCCGGGCGCGGGAGGCAAAGAACGTCGCCACCTACGGGTCGGCGCGATGGGCCGAGGATCGGGAAATCCGCGCGGCTGGATTGCTCGGGCCGGATGGGGTGGTGCTCGGCCGATACGATAGGGACTATCTGAGGCACGACGGCCCGGAGCACGTTCTTTGCTTCGCGCCGACCCGAAGCGGCAAGGGCGTCGGCCTTGTCGTGCCGACGCTGCTGACATGGCCGGGAAGCTGCATTGTCCACGATATAAAAGGCGAGAACTGGACGCTGACGGCTGGCTTTCGCGCGAAGCATGGCCGCGTCCTGCTGTTCGATCCGACCAACGCCGGATCGTCGGCCTACAACCCGTTGCTGGAGGTCCGGCAAGGGGAATGGGAGGTCAGAGACGCGCAGAATATCGCGGATATTCTGGTCGATCCCGAAGGCAGCCTCGACAAGCGCAATCATTGGGAAAAGACCAGCCATTCGCTTCTGGTCGGCGCGATCCTGCATGTTCTCTATGCGGAGAAGGACAAGACGCTGGCGGGCGTCGCCAACTTCCTGTCCGATCCCCGCCGCCCGGTCGAGGCGACCTTGCGGGCGATGATGGATACGCCGCATCTCGGCGAGGCGGGCGTTCATCCCGTCATCGCGTCATCGGCCCGCGAACTGCTGAACAAATCCGAGAACGAACGGTCGGGCGTATTGAGCACCGCCATGTCGTTTCTCGGCCTCTACCGCGATCCCGTGGTGGCGCGGGTGACGGCGCGATGCGACTGGCGCATTGCCGATCTGGTCGGCAGCCGTCATCCGGTCACGCTCTACCTCGTCGTGCCGCCGTCCGACATCAATCGCACCAAGCCGCTCATCCGGCTCGTCTTGAACCAGATCGGCAGACGGTTGACCGAGGAATTGACCAGTTCCGGCAAGCGCCATCGGCTGCTGATGATGCTGGACGAGTTTCCGGCGCTCGGCCGGCTCGATTTCTTTGAATCCGCGCTCGCCTTCATGGCCGGTTACGGGATGAAGTCGTTTCTCATCGCGCAGAGCCTCAACCAGATCGAGCGCGCCTATGGGCCGAACAACGCGATCCTCGACAATTGCCATGTCCGCGTCGCCTTCGCCACGAACGACGAAAGGACGGCCAAGAGGATCAGCGAAGCACTCGGCACCGCGACCGAGATGCGCGATTCCACCAACTATGCTGGGCACAGACTGGCCCCGTGGCTCGGGCATCTCATGGTGTCGCGGCAGGAGACCGCCCGGCCGCTGCTCACGCCCGGCGAAATCATGCAGCTTCCACCTACGGACGAAATCGTCATGGTCGCGGGCACGCCTCCGATCCGTGCCTCCAAGGCCCGCTACTACGAGGATGCGCGCTTCGAGGAACGTCTCGTGGCTCCGCCCGATCCGGCTTCCGATCCCGCCACAAAGCCGTCATCCGACGGTTGGTCGAGCCGCGTGGTCGCGGCGGCGACCGATACACAGTCCGCAGGCGAGGGGACGGAAGGCGATCCAGCCAATGCGGGCATCCGCCGTGATCCGGAATTGCCCGAGCATGAGGAAATCGTCCGGCCGTCGCAGTCTCCGGCGCGGGAGTTCGACATCCTCGACGACGAACCGGACGTGGACGCGGCCAAGGCCCGCGCCATGCGCCAGCGTATGCGCGCGGTCGCGCGGCAAGTCGCCATGAACCCCGATGACGGGATCGAACTTTGAAGGACCGCCCATGACCACACGCACCCGCATGAATGTCTATTTTGACCCAGAATTGCTGAAACAGGTCGAGATGCTGGCCCTGCGCCGGCAGGTGTCGAAATCCGCCATCGTGGAGGCGGCCGTCGCTTCCTTCCTGTCCGGCGACGCGGGGGATCGGTTGGAGGCGGCCATGTCGCGCCGCCTGGACAGGCTTGGGCGCCAGATCGACACGCTCGACGAAGATCTCGCCGTGCTCGGCGAGACGGTCGCGCTGTTCATCCATTTCTGGCTCGCCTCCACCCCGCCGCTGCCGGACAGCGCGCAAGCCTCGGCGCGCGCCAAGGGCGTCGAGCGGTTCGAGGGCTTCATGCAGATGCTCGGCCGGAGGCTGGCTACGGGAGACAGGTTTCTCAAGGAGCTGTCGCGCGACATCGATTCGTCGGGCGATGTTCCTTTGCCGGAGCAGTTGGAGAAGGATTGCGACCGTTCCTGAATCCGCAGCCTATCCTATTTTTCGCATATCACCGCATCGCGCCGCATAGGCGCAAATACTTGTTGAACCGGCTGGATTTCGGTCTCTCTTAATCGACCCCGATCCGGGGATCGACTGTCGCGTCCCCGCCAGAAACCGGGGCCGACATGACCACCAACCACCACAGACAGGATGCGATCCAGCGCGGCGCGCGCATGTTGCGCACCGCGCTCGGCCCCGCCATCGGCTGGCTGCTCGAAGACCCGGCGGTGGTCGAGGTGATGTTGAACCCGGACGGCCGCCTTTGGGTAGACCGGCTGTCCGAAGGGCTTTCCGACACGGGCGAACGGCTGTCCGCCGCCGATGGCGAACGCATCGTACGGCTGGTCGCGCATCATGTCGGCGCGGAGGTGCATACCCGCTCGCCGCGCGTCTCGGCCGAACTGCCCGAGACCGGCGAACGGTTCGAGGGCTTGTTGCCTCCCGTGGTCGCTGCGCCGACCTTCGCCATCCGAAAGCCCGCCGTCGCGGTGTTCAGCCTCGGCGATTATGTAGCTGCCGGCATCATGACCGCCGATCAGGCGGAAACGCTGCGCGAAGCCGTCGCAGGCCGCGCCAATATTTTGGTGGCGGGCGGCACCAGCACGGGGAAGACCACACTGACCAACGCGCTGCTCGCCGAGGTGGCGAAGACGGCGGATCGCGTCGTCATCATCGAGGACACGCGCGAGCTGCAATGCGCCGCGCCCAACCTTGTCGCCATGCGGACGAAAGACGGCGTGGCGACGCTTTCCGATCTGGTCCGGTCCTCGCTGCGCCTGCGCCCCGACCGCATCCCCATCGGCGAGGTGCGCGGATCGGAAGCCCTCGACCTTCTGAAAGCGTGGGGCACCGGCCATCCGGGCGGGATCGGCACCATCCATGCCGGCACCGGCATCGGCGCGCTCCGTCGCCTTGAACAGCTCATTCAAGAGGCTGTCGTCACCGTCCCGCGCGCGCTGATCGCCGAGACTATCGACCTTGTTGCCGTCCTCTCCGGGCGCGGTTCCGCGCGCCGGCTGGCCGAGCTTGCCCGCGTCGAAGGGCTGGGGCCGGACGGCGACTACCGCATCACCCCCGCCATCCAAACCAGCACAGGAGAATCTTCATGATCCGCACGATTCCGTGCGGCTATCGCAACCTTGCGACCGCCGCATCCACCGTTGCCATCAGCCTCATGCTCGCCCCGGCCGCCCATGCGTCTGGTTCGTCGATGCCATGGGAACAGCCCTTGCAGCAAATCCTACAGTCCATCGAGGGGCCGGTCGCCAAGATCATCGCCGTCATCATCATCATCGTGACTGGCCTGACTTTGGCCTTCGGCGATACGGGCGGCGGCTTTCGCAAGCTGATCCAGATTGTGTTCGGCCTGTCCATCGCCTTCGCGGCGTCGAGCTTCTTCCTGTCGTTCTTCTCGTTCGGCGGCGGGGCGCTCATCTGATGGCGGGCGGCCTGGAACAACTCGACGCGGTGCCGGGATTTTCAATCCCGGTCCACCGGGCGTTGACCGAGCATATCCTGCTCGGCGGCGCACCGCGCGCCATCGCCATCATGAACGGCACGCTGGCCGGGGCCGTGGGCCTCGGCCTGCGCCTCTGGCTGGTCGGCATCGCCATCTGGGCAATCGGCCATTTTGCGGCCGTATGGGCGGCAAAGCGCGATCCCCTCTTTGTCGAGGTCGGGCGGCGGCATCTGCGCATCCCCGGTCATCTGGCGGATTGAGGGAGGCGCGTCGATGATGAACCTTGCAGAATACCGCCGCACCGCCACCCGGCTCGCTGACTATCTGCCATGGGCGGCGCTGGTCGGTCAGGGCGTCGTGCTCAATAAGGACGGCTCGTTTCAGCGGACCGCGAAGTTTCGTGGTCCCGATCTGGATTCCGCTGTCGCCGCCGAACTGGTCGCTGTCGCAGGCCGCATCAACAATGCGGTTCGCCGCCTCGGCTCCGGTTGGAGCATCTTCGTCGAGGCGCAGCGCAGCGAGGCCGCGACCTATCCCGGCAGCACCTTTCCCGATCCCGCGTCGGCGCTGGTCGATGCCGAGCGGAAAGCCGGTTTCGAGGAAGCGGACGCGCATTTTGTGTCGGGCTATTTCCTGACCTTCCTCTGGCTGCCCCCGGCCGAGGAAGCCGCCCGCGCGGAAACATGGCTCTACGAGGGCCGCGAAAAAACCGGCGTGGACCCGTGGGAACTCCTGCGCGGCTTCGTGGACCGAACCGACCGCGTGCTGGCCTTGCTCGACGGCTTCATGCCCGAGTGCCGTTGGATGGATGACGGCGCGACGCTGACCTATCTCCATTCAACTATCTCGACCAACCGGCATCGCGTGCGCGTGCCCGAAGTGCCGATGCACCTCGACGCGCTGCTCGCCGACCAGCCATTGACCGGCGGGCTGGAGCCGCGCCTTGGCAATGCGCATCTGCGCGTGCTGACCATCGTGGGATTCCCGACCACGACGACGCCGGGCCTGCTCGACGAGATGAACCGCCTGCCGTTCCCGTATCGGTGGAGCACGCGCGCAATCCTGCTCGACAAGACCGATGCCACGCGGCTGCTGACCAAGATCAGACGGCAATGGTTTGCCAAGCGAAAGTCCATTGCCGCGATTCTGAAAGAGGTGATGACCAACGAGGCGTCCGCGCTTGTGGACACCGACGCCGCCAACAAGGCGCTCGACGCCGACATGGCGTTGCAGGAGCTTGGGGCGGACGTGGCGGGCATGGCCTACGTCACCGCGACCGTCACCGTTTGGGATGCAGACCCGCGCCTTGCCGACGAGAAGCTGCGCCTGGTCGAGAAGATCGTTCAGGGCCGCGACTTTACCGCCATGCCCGAGAGCGTCAACGCGGTTGACGCATGGCTCGGCAGTCTGCCCGGACACGCTTACGCGAATGTCCGCCAGCCGCCCATCAGCACTTTGAATCTCGCCCACATGATCCCGCTCTCGGCGGTGTGGGCGGGGCCGGAACGGGACGAGCATTTCGGTGCGCCCCCTTTGCTCTTTGGAAAGACCGAAGGCTCAACCCCGTTCCGGTTGTCTTTGCATGTCGGCGACGTGGGGCACACCCTTGTCGTCGGCCCCACCGGCGCGGGCAAATCCGTGCTGCTGGCGCTCATGGCCTTGCAGTTCCGACGCTATGCGGGATCGCAGGTTTTTGCCTTCGACTTCGGCGGTTCGATCCGCGCCGCCTCGCTCGCCATGCGCGGCGACTGGCACGACCTTGGTGGCGGGCTGACAGAAGGGGTCGAGGCGTCCGTCTCGCTCCAGCCGCTTGCCCGCATCCACGACACTTATGAACGCGCATGGGCGGCGGACTGGATCGCCGCCATCCTCATGCGCGAGGGCATCGCCATCACGCCCGAGGTCAAGGAATATCTTTGGACGGCGCTGACTTCGCTCGCCTCGGCCCCGGTCGAGGAACGCACCATCACCGGCCTTGCGGTGCTGCTGCAATCCAACGATCTGAAACAGGCGCTTCGGCCGTTCTGCGTCGGCGGTGCCTATGGCCGGCTGCTCGACGCCGAAGCCGAACATCTCGGCTCGGCCGATGTGCAAGCCTTCGAGATCGAGGGGCTGGTCGGGACCGGCGCGGCCCCGGCCGTGCTGGCGTATCTCTTTCATCGCATCGGCGACCGCCTCGACGGTCGCCCGACGCTGCTCATCATCGACGAGGGCTGGCTTGCGCTGGACGACGAGGGGTTCGCCGGTCAGCTCCGCGAATGGCTGAAAACGCTGCGCAAGAAAAACGCATCGGTCATCTTCGCCACGCAAAGCCTGTCCGACATCGACGGGAGCAACATCGCGCCCGCAATCATCGAAAGCTGCCCGACGCGGCTTTTGCTGCCGAACGAGCGGGCCATCGAACCGCAGATCACGGCCATCTATCGCCGTTTCGGCCTCAATGACCGACAGATCGAAATCCTCGCAAGGGCCACGCCCAAGCGGGATTATTACTGCCAAAGCCGCAGGGGCAACCGCCTGTTCGAGCTTGGCCTGTCCGAAGTCGGTCTCGTGCTCTGCGCCGCATCTTCCAAATCCGACCAGACTGAAATCGCGCGCATCCATGCCGAACACGGCCGCGACGGCTTCCTTGCTGGCTGGCTGCGTCATCGCGGTGTCGATTGGGCGGCCGACCTGATCCCGAACCTTACCAATCTTGCCGACCGGCCGGAATCCGCCGCGCCGGCCCGGCTCGATACTCACCCCACACAGGAGATTCTTCCATGACCTGGTCCAAGATCGTAGGGGCCTCGGCCCTCGCGCTGGCGCTCGCCGTGCCCGTCGCGCTTTCGCCTATGCTGGCAAGCCCGGCCCATGCGCAATTCGGCTTCGGCCGCATCGTCTTCGATCCCTCCAACTATGCCGAGAACGTGCTCACGGCCGCGCGCACGCTCGAACAGATCAATAACCAGATTCAGAGCCTCCAGAACGAGGCGCAGATGCTCAACAATCAGGCCCGCAATCTGGCGAGCCTGCCATATTCCTCGCTCCAGCAGCTCCAGCAGAACGTCCAGCGCACGCAGCAGCTTCTCGGGCAGGCCCAAAATCTTGCGTTCGAGGTCGGCCAGATCGACCAGGCGTTCCAGAAGCAATACGGCAATGTATCGCTTTCGGCGACCGACGCCCAACTGGTCGCCGATGCGCGCGGCCGCTGGGAGAACACGGTCGGCGGCTTGCAGGACGCAATGCGCGTGCAGGCGGGCGCGGTCGGCAACATCGACGGCAACCGCGCCGAGATGGCCGCCCTTGTCGGCCAGAGCCAAAGCGCTACCGGGGCATTGCAGGCAACTCAGGCCGGCAACCAGCTCCTTGCCCTCCAGTCGCAACAGCTTTCCGACCTGATCGCTGTCATCTCGGCGAACGGGCGGGCCGATGCGCTGACCGAGGCAGAGCGCGCGACCGCCGCCGAGCAGGGCCGCATCCAGCGCGAGCGGTTCCTGACGCCGGGCACCGGCTACCAGCCCGGTAACGCGCAGATGTTCAACAACGGCAACAACTGACCGGGAGGCCCGCCATGGACGGCAAGATGCTGGCGCGGCTCGGGGCCGTTGTATTCATCGCCATCGCCGTGACAGTGACCGCGATCGACATGGCGCGGAAGGACGAGCCTTCCGCGCCACCCCCTGCGCCGGCCTTCCAGTCCCCGGCTGACCCCTTGCGCGGAACCCTGCGCCGTTGCCAGCAACTCGGCGAGGCAGCCGCAAACGATGCCGACTGCCTCGCCGCATGGGCGCAGTCCCGTGACCGCTTCCTCGGCCGTGATCGCAGCGGGGCGCGCTGACCATGGGCAACACGGGCGTCATTGACAATTTCCTCGGGGTCTTCACCTCATACATCGACAGCGGTTTCGGGCTGCTCGGCGGCGAGGTCGCCTTCATCGCAACCACCCTGATCGTCATAGACGTGACGCTCGCCGCGCTCTTTTGGGCATGGGGCGCGGATGACGACATCATCGCCCGACTGGTCAAAAAGACGCTGTTCGTGGGCGTCTTCGCCTACATCATCGGCAATTGGAACAATTTGGCCCGGATCGTCTTCGAGAGCTTCGCCGGCCTCGGCCTCATGGCATCGGGGACGAGCTTTTCCGTTGCCGACCTTATGCGGCCGGGCCGTGTCGCGCAGACCGGCCTCGACGCCGGCCGCCCGTTGCTCGATTCCATTTCCGACCTGATGGGCTGGATCGCCTTTTTCGAGAACTTCATCCAGATCGCGTGCCTGCTGTTCGCATGGGCGCTGGTGGTGCTCGCGTTTTTCATCCTGGCGATCCAGCTTTTCGTCACGCTGATCGAATTCAAGCTGACGACGCTGGCAGGCTTCGTCCTCATCCCCTTCGGCCTGTTCGGCAAGACCGCGTTCATGGCCGAAAAGGTGCTCGGCAACGTGGTGTCGTCCGGCATCAAGGTCTTGGTGCTCGCCGTCATCATCGGCATCGGCAGCACCTTGTTTTCGCAATTTACGGCCGGTTTCGGCGGTCAGACGCCGAGCATCGACGACGCTATGGCGATTGTCCTCGCCGCGCTGTCGCTGCTCGGTCTTGGCATCTTCGGCCCCGGCATCGCCAACGGCATCGTGTCGGGCGGCCCGCAGCTCGGCGCGGGCGCGGCCGTGGGAACGGGCCTTGCGGTCGGCGGCGCGGCCGTTGCCGCTGGCGGCGCGACCATGCTCGCCGCGAAGGGCGGTGCCGCTGCCCTGTCCGGCGGGGCCGCGGCCGTTCGCGGCGGTGCCGCCACCGCAGGGGCGGCGACCGCAGCCTATAGCGTCGGCGCGCTCGGCCAGTCCGGTGCGGCCGGTGTCGCTTCCGGCCTTGGCGGTGTCGCCCGCGCCGCAGGCTCGGCCGCCATCTCCCCTCTCAAACGTGCCGCAGCTCGCGCTTCTGAATCCGTCAAATCTAGTTTCACCGATGGCGCACGCGCGGGCTTCAACGCGACAGGCGGCATGTCCTCCATGGGCACGGTCGGCGGCGCGAGCGCGGCCCCGGCCGCATCATCCGCATCGGCCGGCAGCCCGCCCGCGTGGGCGCAGCAGATGCGGCGCTCGCAGGCCATGAACCACGGCACGACCATGGCCGCCCATGCGGTGCGCTCCGGCGACAGCCACGGCTCCGGTTCCTCCATCAACCTTTCCGAAAGTGACCGCTCATGAGCATCTTTAAACGACCAGCAACCCATTACGGCAAATCGCCCGAACCCGACACGCCTTATCAGAAGGCGGCGCAGGCATGGGACGAGCGTATCGGCTCGGCCCGCGTGCAGGCGCGCAACTGGAGGCTCATGGCCTTCGGCTCGCTAATCCTTTCGGCCGGCTTCGCCTCGGCGCTGGTCTGGCAATCCGCACGCGGGACCGTGGTGCCGTGGGTGGTGCAGGTCGACAATCTCGGACAGGCGCAGACCGTCGCGCCGGCCGCCGCCGACTATCGGCCGACCGATCCGCAGATCGCATGGCATCTCGGCCGCTTCATCGAGCAGGTTCGCGCGATCCCGGCCGACGCCATCATTGTCCGCCAGAACTGGCTTCGCGCCTACGAGTTCACCACTGACCGGGGCGCGTCGGCCTTGAACGACTACGCTCGCGCCAATGATCCCTTTACCCGCGTTGGCCGCCAGCAGGTCGCCGTCGAGGTCTCGAGCGTCATCCGCGCGTCCCCCAACAGCTTCCGCGTCGCGTGGACCGAACGCCATTTCGAGAACGGCCAGCTTTCCACGACCGAGCGATGGACTGCGATCCTGACCATCGTAATCCAGCCACCCCGCAATGCCGAGCGGCTGCGCGCCAATCCTCTCGGAATCTACGTCAACGCAATTTCGTGGTCGCGGGAGATGAGCCAATGACGATCACCGGCAACCCGACAATTGCGGCCGTGCTGCTTTCGGCGACCATGCTCGCAGGTTGCGCCACCAATCGGACGCCGCAATGGAGCTACGACGACAACGTGCCGCCGCTGCCGACCGTGCAGGCGGCGGCAACCGACAACACGCCCCGACCGCTGCATGTGCCCCCGGCATGGACCGTGGCGCGGGGCGGCGAGGCTGCCGGCACGCCGACCGGCCGTGTCGAGAACGCCAACGCCGCCGCTCGCGTCGAGCCGCGCCGCGAAGGCTACTACAACGCCATCCAGATTTATCCGTGGAGCGAAGGTGCGCTCTATCAGGTCTATGCCGCAGTCGGGCACATCACGACCATTGCGCTTGAGCCGGGCGAGAGCCTGACCGGCGCGGGGCCGATCGCGGCCGGCGACACCGCCCGCTGGATTATCGGCGATACCGAGAGCGGCGGCGGTGCAAACCGCCGCGTCCATATCCTCGTGAAGCCGACACGGGAGGACATTTCGACCAACCTTGTCGTCACCACCGACCGCCGCACCTACATGATCGAGCTGCGCGCGCGGGAATCGCTCTACATGCCGGCCGTGGCATGGGCCTATCCCGCGACGCCAGCAGGCCAGCGCCAGTCCGTTCCAGCCACACCGATTATCCCGGCCGAGGCCGCGAGGAATTACCGCTACGGCCTGACAGGTGACAGCCCGCCATGGCGGCCGGTTTCCGTCTTCGATGACGGCCGGCGGGTCTATGTCGTCTTCCCGGCCGGAATCGTGCAGGGCGAAATGCCGCCGATTTTTGTGCTCGGCACGAACGGCGAACCGCAGATCGTCAACAGCCGAGTCCACCAGAACGTCCTGATCGTGGACCGCCTGTTCGGCGCGGCCGAGCTGCGCCTTGGCAGCGGCAATCGGCAGCAGGTCGTCAGGATCGTTCGCATCAACCCGACGCAGGCCGCCGCCGCACAGCCCGCCAGCGCGACCGGAGATTCCCCGTCATGACAGACAACACCATCACCGACACCGCCGCGCCCATGCGGCTGCGCGCCGAAACGCCCCGCGTCACGCGCCTGTCGCGCAAGATGCTGGCAGGCGTCGGCGCTATCGCCTTGCTCGGCATCGGCGGGGCGCTGATCTACGCGCTCCAGACCCGTGATGCAGGGCCGGGAGGCGAAGAACTCTATTCGACCGAGAACCGGCCCACGGCGGACGGCTTGTCCGGTCTGCCGCGCGACTATACCGGCCCGGTGCTCGGCCCCGCGCTGCCCGGAGATTTGGGCCGCCCCATTCTGGATGCGCAGAACCGGGGCCAGCCAGTCGTGCCGCCCGTCATGGCGACGCCCGCCGTCGATCCCGAGGAAGAACGCCGCCGCGCCGAGGAAGAAGCCGCGCGGTTGAGCAATGTGTTCTTCCAGTCCGGCCCCCGTTCTGGCGGGACAGCGGGAACGGCCATGCCGGGCCTTGCCGGACTTGGCCTCGGCGGCCAGCCGGACGGGACGGCGGGGCAGAACCGCCATGCGGCTTTCCTCAATGGACCCGTGGACCGGCAGACCGTCGCCCCGGATCGTGTCGCGCCGCCGGCATCGCCCTATATCCTTCAGGCCGGGGCCGTGATCCCGGCCGCGCTCATCACCGGCATCCGTTCGGACCTTCCGGGCCAGATCACCGCGCAGGTGACGGAGAACGTCTATGACAGCCCGACCGGCTCGCTGCTCCTGATCCCGCAGGGAACGCGCATCATCGGTCAATACGATGATGGCGTGACCTTCGGCCAGCGCCGCGTGTTGCTGGTCTGGAATCGCCTGATCCTGCCGGGCGGCCGCTCCATAGTTCTGGAGCGCCTGCCGGGCGCGGACGCCAGCGGCTATGCCGGCCTTGAGGATGGTGTTGACTACCATTGGTGGGATCTGATGAAGGCCGCAGGGCTGTCCACGCTGCTCGCAGTCGGCACGGAGCTGGCAACGAGCGACGAGGACCGGCTTGTTCGAGCTATCCGCGACGGGGCGCAGGATACCGTCAATCAGGCGGGCCAGCAGATCGTGCAGCGCCAGTTGCAGGTTGCGCCGACGTTGACCATCCGGCCGGGCTTCCCGGTCAGGATCATCGTCACCCGCGACTTGGTGTTCGAGAACGCAGGAGGTTGACCATGACCAAGCTGAAACTCGGGCCGCTGCCCGACGACAAGCCCGTGAAGGTCACGCTGGAGCTGCCCGCACCGCTCCACTGCGATCTGACCGCCTACGCCGAGGTGCTGGCCCGTGAAACCGGCCAGCCCGCCGCCGATCCCGTCAGGCTGATCGTGCCGATGCTGGAACGGTTCATGGCAAGTGATCGGGGATTTGCGAAAGCTCGGCGACAGACGTGATCTGCTCATTCCGATACCAAGTTTATTTTCATCATGGTGAGGACGGATGCCCTGCACTTGCAACACAGCGCATCCGTCCTCTGCAGCTGGCCATATGGCGGCCAACCTGGTGGGCTTCATGCGGGTTCGCCGCCATTCCCACCTCCATGCTCGATCCACCCCACCGTGCGGCGTCTCCCATGGTCCCCGCGCTTATAGGGTCCGGGTCCCCGGTCGCGGTTCAGGCGCTTGGCTCGCCTGAGATAGGCCCAAGTGAGTCGATTTCCGCGATCTTTTGGAACTCCCCAAGATAGTCCTGCTGGTGGGTCGCCAGCCAACGAACGATACGGCTGTTGGCGAGGAGTTTGGCAATGTATCCGCGGGCCACCGTTAGGTGCAGATTATCGACACCATAAGTTTCATCGACGGATTTGACCTGCGTTTGAAGCGCCGCCAGCTCCCGCTCCATGCGGGCTATCTGCTGGCCCGATGGGGTGGGAATACCAGCACCTCTTCCCTTCCTTGCCGCAACGAGCTGGTTCTCAGGCGTGGCGGCGCGTATCGCACGCGCGAACATGATCGAAAAATTGTTTTGACCGATCATCAGGTCGGCGGCTTCGATCTGCCTGACGGCGGACATCTGGCGAAGGATGTCGAACACCTTCATCGAGCAGGGCGTGTCTTTCAGCATTTCGGCAGCCTCGGGGCTGATCCCCTCCAACAATCGAAACCGCCTGAGAACGGACTGAACCTCAAGATTCAAGGCTTCGGCGATCTCGGTGGCTGAAACACCGCGCTCCATGGCGCGAACGATCATCCGGTGCTCCTGAATCGGCGGAATGCGGTTCACCCGCTTGTTGTAGGTGTAGGTGTCGTCGTCAGTCGCAAGGAGGCATTCGACTTCCGTGATGCCGAGTTCCTTCAACGCCTCTAGGCGGAGATGGCCGTCGAGCAGGAACCATGTGCCGGCACTTGCGGTGTCGGCCATGACGACAGGCGCTTCGACGAGGCCGATCGCCTTGATCGAACTGAGAACCTGCGCATAGCTCCGGCTGTCCCGTGCGCCCTCCGGCAATGTCTTGAGGGCAATGATCGCCGAAACCGGAATGGTCACGAAGCTCTGGTCGAAAGCGAGATGGATGCGGCCATCGTTTTCGTGGTGATGTTCGGGCGTATCAGTCATTTTTCTCCCCAGAAATCCGTGTGGACAGCGCCTTCGGCATCGACGCGAGCCCTTCGGCCCTGAGCAGGTTCACAAAACTCTCATCGCCTAGTAGCTCCTTCAGTGCCTCGACGATGAACAGGAGTCGCGTCTGGGTAAAATCCGATTTCTTGACCAGAAGTCGCTGCTTCTCCGCCTCGCGCTGATAAACCTGCATCAGTTCGTTGGCGGTTAGACGACGGCTGAAGCCCTTCCGACCCAAGCGCGCAACAGGCAGCCCTCCCTTGCGCTGGCTCTGCATCCGCATGTCGAGCATACGCCGGACGGCGGCGAGTTTCTTTCCACGAAGCTGGCCGGTCTCATAGGCGTCGAGCAGCAGGTTCTGCGCCTCTTCCGTTTCCGCCTTCGAAATCTCCATCGCCAGGGTGATCGGGATCAACCCGGTCTCGACCGCCGCCACCAGCCGCTCTTCGCCGCGTTCCAGCAGCGAGGCGATCATATTGACCCAGGATGCGCCGACGCCGATTTTCCTGGCGATAGCCGCGTCGTTGAAGCCGCGTGACCGGAGGGCGCCGATTTCCCGCATGAGATCGATGGGGCGCTGTGTCCGCCTCGCGATATTCTCGACGAGGCTCATCACCAGGCATTCGTTTTCGTTCGCTTCGATCACCACGGCGGGGATTTCGGTCTGGCCGAGCATCTGGAAGGCTTCCAGCCGGCCTTCACCACATACGAGGTCATATCGCGCCCCGCCGGGGCCATCATGGCGGCTGACCGTGATGGGGCGCTTGAGGCCGATGGCCTCAATATTGTTGACGATCTCGCGGTGTTGGCGCTTGTTGCGAGCACGCGGGTTCAGGACGGTTATACGGGAAATCGGGATCATTTCGATCCGGTTGGGACGAACAGCGGTCATCAGGCGGCCTCGCAAATAGGGATGGGTCTGGCGATGTCGTAGAGAAGGTCGAGATCGTCGAAGCGGTACGCATCGAGACCGAAGGCATTGTCTTCCGCCAGCCGCACCTTCTCGGAGAGCCTGTCGATGCGCGGAAACAGGTAATAGTCGAGCGGCGCACGATTGAGGCTGTCCATGCGGACGACGACGGTGATATCGGGCATGAGGGACGTGTCGAAGCGGATATTCCAGCGCAGGAGCCCGGTCGGCGTCTGGAAGCAGCGCGCGATAACGACTGACACGCTGAATTCGCCGTTGACGATCATCCGATCGGCTTCGAGGTCTTGCCAGGCATCGCTGCCTGCCGTGCGCAGCCCATCGAGCACATCCCGCACGATGCCCGGGTGGAGCTTTCGCAGGTCGCGGTTGATTTCGACATAGCGATAGTCTCGGTCCGGCTTGAAGCCGACGAGGCTGTAGGCCCTGAGCAGACTGCCGAAGCGCGAGCCGTAGGCGCTGCTTGACGGTAGATCGTCGCATTCATCAATGACGATGCCGGACAGGAGTCCTTGCTTCTGGTAAAGTTCCCGCAGGGCCATAAGCATTTCTTCGTCGCTCAGACGGAATGAGCGCGCGTTGATGATTGTTTTTGCCGCCTCGAAAAGCTCTCGCTCGACAATGGCCACAAATGCCCCCTTGGACCTGATCCATTTGTCGGGCGTGTTGCGAACACGCTTCTTCTTCAGCTTGAAGGAGCGGCGGTTCCAGACATTGTCGCCGGCATATTTCTCGTTGATCAGCAGTTGGTGGACGGTGCCTCTGGTCCAGGGGCGGTCAAGATCGGTCGTGAGACCCCGCATGTTGAGGTCGGCGGCAATCTCGCTTTCGCTGCGTCCCTCGTGGACGAAAGCCCGATAGATTTCTCGGACCAGCTCGACCTCTTCGTCCGGCCCCAGCGTCAGGATCACGCGGTCAGTCTGGAGGCTCTTCTGCTCCCCGCGCCCCAGGTATCCTTTGATCGTTCCGTGTTCGTCGATCAGCGTGCGCCGCAGACCAAAGCCCGCCGGACCGCCTTGGCGATAGCCCTTTTCGATCAAACGCCCCTGACCGGCGAACACCTTGACCGAAAGCTCGCGGCTATATTCGCCGGCCATGGCGCTCTTCACGCCCTTGATGATGGCGGCGATCGGGCTGCCGTCGTTCTCGAACTGCTCGGCGCAGTATTGGACGCGAACGCCGGCGCGCTTGCAGATATATTCGTAATAGGCGCTCTCGTCCGTATCCTGAAAGCGGCCCCAGCGGCTCACGTCATAGACAAGGATCACCTCGAAATCGGCGCGGCCTTCCGAAACGTCTGCAATCAGGTTCTTGAACGCATCGCGGCCATCAACGCTGAGGCCGCTCTTGCCTTCATCGGCATAGGTTCTGACGATCTCGATGCCACGGGATTCGGCATAGTGCTTGATCGCGTCGGCTTGGTTTTCTGTCGAATACTTCTGATGGTCCGTCGACATGCGGACGTATTCGGCAGCCCGAACAGGACGTTCCGGCTGTGAACGATCGTTGTCGTGAGGTTTCCGGCTCGTCAAGTTCTACCCTTCCCCGATCCCCGGCCGTGGTGGCCCGAGCGGCTAGCCACGGCAGTGAATGACGGGGTTCTGCCGTCACTCCGCACTGAAACCAATGTAGCTGCGGAGGAAACGGAAGATGTTGCAGAAAAAGGGCAGGAGATTGCCGGCCTGGAAAGGCGTCCTCGGCGGGCGTGAGGTCTACGCCCGGACAATTGCGGAGCTGCTCCGCAAGGAGCATGGCGACAGCCATCGGGCGGTCAAACAACTCATGCGCCAGACGGATGCAAGCGAAAGGACGGTGAAGCACTGGCTTTCAGGGCAGCACGGACCAGATACCGTGTATTTCCTGCGTCTCGTCGTTTCGTCGCCCGTCATCCGGGCTTTCGTCCTCGGCCTGATCGAAGGCCCGGCATCAAGGCGGATGCCTGATCCGGTGGATCGGTATTCTCTGGTGACAGCGAAGGACGCCTATGCCGCTGGTGAAGCCGCTCTCGACCCATCAAACCGGCAAAATGACCCTGAAGATGACCCTGATCGTGACCCAATAAATGACCCTGAAACGGTGGAACTAAACGAGCGGCAACACTGGTTCCTGACACTGGTCGCCGAAGGTGGCCGATGCGGCGCCACCGAAATCATGGCGATGTGGACGGTGAGCCTGAAGACGGCGCGCAGGGACATTCGTGGCCTCCAGCAGGCAAACCTGCTGGTGTATGTCGGCTCCCGCCGAAAAGGGCGGTATCGCCGAACTCAAAGTTGAGGAGCTTACCCGCGACCTCATGGGCCGGAACGGTCCTGACCTTAATCCGCACGAGGGATCGTGGCGTGCCAGCGGGCAGAGGATGGCGGATAGTGGCAAGATCATCACCTCCGCCGTGCCAGGGCCCATTAACGCGACAGCACTTGCGCGCGGGAAATCCTCGCGTAAAAATTTATCCGGGTTGGGGGAGTTATTATTATGGCTAAGCTGGAGGCCACCTTCGCATTCGACGAGAATGCAAGTCTCGAGGATAATCTCGCTGAATTTGGAAACTATATCGTCGAGCGGGATGCCGCGCTGGGTGCGGAGTTGCGCGGGCGATTTCCGGAACTGCTTGATGGGAAACACAAGGCGGAGGACGTCTGGGATCGATTGCTCGATATCTGCGCCATGCCGCCGGTGGCTGGGGATGGTGACGCGACCGGCGCGGCGACAGCGGCCGCCATCGCGCCGGCCGCCGCCCAACAAGCGGCCGCGCCCCCGCCGACAGTGACGGGATGGCTTCTCGAGGGCGTTTCCATCGAGGGCTTCCGGGGCGTGAACAATGAAGGCCAGCCGCTGGAGCTCAAGTTCAATCCCGCCAAGGTGAGCAGCGTCTCGGCGGTCAACGGCGTCGGCAAGACCTCCGTCTACGACGCCGTCCGTTACGCCATCACGGGCAAGCTGCCCTGGCTGGACGATCTCCCCGCCGCCGAACGGGACAGGGATTACTACCAGAACCGATTTCATTCGACAGGTCAGTCCACCATCAAGCTCCGGCTGGTCGCTGAGCCCGGCGGGGAAAAATGCGAGATCACCGTCGGCCGCAACGCGCTCGGCCTGCGCTCGGTTAACGCCACAGCGCCCTGGGACGCCAAGACGATCCTGTCGGCGCTCAATCGCGAGTTCGTTTTCCTCGACGGCCCGACATTCCAGAAGTTCATCGCCGCGCCGCCGCTCGTTCGTGGGCGCACCTTTTCCGGCCTGCTGGGGCTCTCCGCTTACAGCGACCTTCGCCAGGCCCTTGCGGGTCTGGTGAACACGCGTGCGTTCAACAACCACTTCGGCACCACCGCCCATGCGCAGACCAGGACCCGCGAGGAACGAACCGCCGGAGAATTGTCGGCGGCGATCGCCAAGGACTACGAGACCCTGGTCGGCGTGGCCATCAGCGAGCTGGACGCGGAGGCCGCGAAGGTGAAGTGCCAAGAAGCACTGGTCCAGATTGCGCCCCTCAAATCCGTGTGTGAGGGAAAGACGTTCGGCGCCATCGACATCGACGCTTGCATCGAAGCGATCAAGGACGCCGAGGGCGGCCCGAAACGCGAGCGCCTCGGCGCCTGCATTCGGGAGCGCAGCGATCTCGGGAAAGTCAATCACGAGGCCCCGACTCCGGAGCGGGCCGCGCGAATGGTGACGCGCGCCGCCGAGCGGGAGGACGCTCTGGAAAAGACCGCCGGCGACCTGATGCTCCAGCTTTACCTGGCCGGCACCAGGGTCGTGGAGGCCGAACATTGGCAGGATCCCCATCTCTGTCCGCTCTGCGATGGGACGGGCACTCACAGCCTGCGCGATCACATCGCCTCGAGGCTCTCCGAATTCGAGGCGCTGGACAAGGCGACCACCGCGCTGGCGGCGGAATGGAACGAGGCCGGATGGGCGGAGCTTCTGCGGCTTGAGGCCACGGTCGAGGCCACCGCCGAGAAGCGCCTGCTCGCCGCGCGGCAGGCCCGGGCGGCGGCCGGATCGATCTCCAAGGCCGAAGCCGAGACACTGGTGGAGCACCTGGCGGCGCTGCGCACGAGGGCGGGCGAGATCGACGGCCAGCTGGCGGCTGAGCAGGCCCGGCTCGAGAAGGAACTGCCGCCTTCATCCGTCGAGGTCACAAAGAAGGTGGAGACCGCGCGGCGTCTGCAAGACAATTGGCGGAAGCTCGAGCAGGCCCGGAAGGCGATCGCGGAGGAAACCACCAGGGATGCCCGTGTCGAGCGCGTCCGGACCTTCCTCGGTGACACATCCAAGACGTTCGCAACGGCGGAGGCGGGCATGAGCAAGGCGCGCCTCGCGGCTGTTGAACCCGTCTTCAAGGACTATTTCAAGAAGATGTCGTTTCACGGCGTGGAGCCGGCTGTCTCCAAGAAGGCGGACAGCGAGGAACTGCGCATCGGTCTCTCCCAGTTCTACGGGCTGACCAACGTTTCGCCGCAGGCGCTTCTCTCCGAGAGCTTCCGTAATGCCTTCGCGATCTCGCTCTATCTGGCCGCCGCATCGCTGTATGGCGGGCTGCCGAAGTTCGTCGTTCTCGACGACGTGACCTCAAGCTTTGACGCCGGACACCAGCACTTCCTCGTCGAACTCATCAGGACCACCTTCGCCCGACCCGGCAACGCGACGGGTCCGCAGGTGATCCTGTTGAGCCACGACACGATGCTGGAGAAGCTGTTCAACAAGCACACCGGTTCGGGCACGTGGTGGCACCAGCGTCTCGAGGGATCACCGCAGGTCGCCGTGCTGCCGCAGGCCGGGGCGGTCAACAAGGTACGGGACCGCACCATCTCCATGCTTCAGGCCGGGCAGGTCGATTCTGCCAAGGAAGGCGTACGGCAATACCTCGAGTACCGACTGAGCGATCTCATCAGCAAGCTCCGGATCCCGGTCCCGGTGGACATCGCCTTCAACGACGACAAGCAGCTCTCGAACGAGTTTCTCAAGGCCATCGAAGCCGCCGTGAAACTGCACAAGGCGGCCCACGCCCTGACGCTCGACGCCGCGCAGGAGGCGGGTCTGAACACCAACATGGTGACCATCGTCGGAAATTTCCTAAGCCATTGGGGCACCGGCCAGACCGCTGCGTTCTCCGCCCCGTCTCTTCTCGGCGTGATGCAGGCGATCGATGATTATTGCGATTGTTTCACCTTCGAGCCCACCCCGGGCGCGGCGAGGATTTACTACAAGACGCTGTCCGAACGGCAATAGAGCCGCAGGACGTCTGCGTACCGGACTCAACGACAGATCAACATTTAGGGGCTGTAAGAAGTCCACACCGCTGATAAAAAGCAGAAAACGAGGGGGCTTCATGGCAACAGGAACGGCAAACCGCCAGGCAGTATTCAGTTGGCTGAACGCGTTCCTGCGCGACAAAGGCCTCCAATTCACGCGATCAGGCTTCAAGGGCGGCGCCGACATGGGCGACCACGCCCTCGATCTCGCCACCGGATATTGGGAGAAGCCACAATACTCCGGCACCAAACCGCTGCGCTGGCTTTTCAACATCGACCTCAGTGCCGCCGGCCCGAGCGCGAGACTTCCGGCCGATCTCGACGAGATTAACATCGGAGCCTCGAACACTGCCCAGGGCGACAAGGCTGGCCTGGCTGTCCGAATCCTGCCCCTGATCCAGACCGGCCCCAACGCCTATGAGCGCGCGGACGATTTCGAGGCGAACGCGCTCTTTGTGTTCCACGGCCCCGTCGAAGCCGGATCGTCCTCCGACGCCTTCACCTTCAATCCCGCAACCGGCACTATGACGCGCGGCGGGAACCCAGAGCCCTACATCTTCGCGGGCTTGCTGGGCCTGCGGTCGCCGGCCGACACCCTCACCGTCGACGTGAACGGCACGTCGCATACGCTCGCTTATGGCGATGTTATCATCGCCCTCCGCCAGGCGATCCGCATACGCCTCAAGGATGGCACCACTGGCCCGATCCCGGTCTACGACTTGAGCGACGATGCCACGGCCACTGCGCTCCGTGCGGACATCGAGAGCGCCTGGAATGCGGCAGGTCCACTCCCCGTTCCAGCAGCAGCCGCCGCCGGCGAGCCGGAGGCCGATGAGGATGAGAAAGCGGCAAGCGAGGCCGACTTCGCCGCCGTCGAGATTCCCGAGCACCCGGACCTGATCGGGGTCGATCCCGCCGTTTACCGGCAGATCAACGCGCTGCTGCGCGCCGGAAAGCAGCACATCATGCTCTACGGCCCGCCGGGCACCGGCAAGACCGAACTCGCGCGCTGGATTGCGAGCAGCCTGCCGGGCGGACAATGGACGCTGGTGACCGGCTCCTCGGACTGGAGTTCCCAGGACATCATCGGCGGATACCAGCCGGTGGGCGGTGGCGACGTCGATTTCGTGCCGGGCATCCTGCTGCGCGCCTTCGACCAGCCGCTCATCATCGACGAGCTCAATCGCTGCGACATCGACAAGGTGATCGGCCCGCTTTTCACCGTGCTTTCCGGGCAGCAGACGACGCTCCCCTACCGCACCGACCTCGCCGACAAGGACAGTCAGCCCTACGTTATTCTCCCGAGGCCGAAGGCCGGCGCAGCGCCGCACGAATATGCGCCCGGCCCGGCATGGCGGCTGATCGCCACGATCAACTCAATCGACAAGGCGTCCCTCTACCAGATGTCCTACGCGCTGAGCCGGCGCTTCGGTTGGGTTTATGTGGACGTCCCGAGCGACCTTCCGGACTTCATTGCTGCCTTCATCGCCAGACTTGAACCGGGCTGGGCGGCACCGCCGGCCGGCACGCCGTGCCCGCTGGCCAACATCTGGGCGGCGATCAACGTCCCACGGCCGATAGGTGCCGCACCGATCATGGATGCGATCCGGAGCATTCGGGAATTGGCACCGGGTTCATCGTTCTTCGGACCCGCCGACGCGACCATGCAGAGCGCCGCCCTTGACGCCATCGACATGGTGCTTCTGCCCATGCTTGACGGCATCGTGCTCCAGGACGCGCAGAACATCGCCGACGTCATCATCGCGGCCCTCGCGCTGCCGCCGCCGGAGGCGGAGCGCGTGACCCGTCGACTCCGCGCCGTGGCCATCTGATGAATATCGACGCGGCAGTCGTCGACTACTCAGCCGCGCTGCTGCTGCGTTATTTCCGGGGTGGCGCACCCATCGAGGCGGCCGTTCCCCGGCTCGACCAGCGCCGCGACGTCGAAATCCTCAAGGGCCACTGGTCGCTCTCCGCGCCGGTGCGCGATCTCGTCGGGCACGCGCTCGCCAATCCCCACGAGACCCAGGCGCTTCTGGCCTATCGCCAGCGCATCGACGATGCCGTGGCGCGAGGACGGATCGACGCCCGCCGGACGATGATCCATCGGCAGCAAACCGGTCTGCCATCGGCGCTGGTGACGCACGAGCCGGTGCGCAGTTTCAACACCGGCCCAAACCTGCTGCTGGCATGGGTTCTGCGCGAGGCTGCGGCCTACACCGCGAGGCTGCTCTCGTGGCAGGGCAGCGCCTCGCCATATCTCCCGATCATCGAGACCGCCCAGCTCGATCTCCGCGCCGTCCAGAGGATCGAGGCCCTGCGCGAGCCGCTCCGCGCCTTGTCCCTCGGCCAGCGCCCGAACCCCGGCGCGGTGGTCGAAGCCGCACGGTCCCGCCGGCCGCTCTATCGTCTCGCCGTCGATGCCTACCGGCTCTTACAGGGGCTCGAACGCGGCGATGCCGAGGCGATGGAACGCGTGGCGCGCTCGGCACTGCTGGCACCCCTTGAGGATTGGCGGAGGTTCGAGCTGGCGGTCGGGCTGAGCCTCGGCGAGGCGCTGGCGCGCGCCAGCGGCGGACCTTTGCAGCTTCATCTGCTGGGCGGCGTCTCGTCCGGGCCAATCGCCACCGCCGGCCGCTTTGCGATCTATTGGCAGCAACGCACCGCCCACTACCAAGCACCGCCGCTCGAACCTTCCGAGATCGCAACCCGGGACGTGCTCAAGGCCTACGGGATAAACACAGGCGGCGACCGGCCGGACCTGATCGTGGTGGACAGGGACAAGGATGCGGTCGCGGCTGTGGTCGAAGTCAAATACGTGACCGGCGGCACCCCAAGCGACCGCTTCCGGGAGGCGGTCGACCAGATCGTCCGATATGGACGCGCCTATGCGCCGGCCGGTGCGACCGGGCCGCTGTTGGCCCGGTCCCTCGTGGTTTTATCCCGAGACGCGCCCGAGCGCATCGATCCTGCGGGCGATGCTCCTTTCAGCACCGATTTCGACGATCTCACGCAACCGCAGGGGCTCGACGCTTGGGCTGCGGCGCTGCTGGCGTGACCGCCGGCGGGCGCTTGGCCCCGCCATCTGCGAACAGGGGCGTTTTCTCCTCATCGACCGGTACGGCGCAGGGCGGGGCGATTTCGTACAGAGATGCACTTTTTGAGGGCGGAAGCGGCTCCACCGCAAAGCGTGCCATGGCACCTTGCAGATATTCCTCGGACATCTCGCAACACACCCAGCGGCGGCCGAGCGCCTCCGCCACGGCTCCCGTGACGCATGAGCCGCCGAAGGGATCGACCACCACGTCGCCTGGGTCGGTCAGGAACCGAATGAAATATTCCGGCAGTTGCGCGGGGAAACGCGCAGGATGGATGGCAATGTTGTTCTCGCGGCAGAATTCCTGATAGCGGCTGGTCGATTCCGTGTTGGCGATGGCCAGAAGGTTCGGAGGAACGGATCCGCCATTGTCACGCTGGAATTTCGATGAAATATCGTGGCCCGAGGGTCGAAGCTTCGCGACATAGCCGTTTCGCAGCAAGTGCTCCATCGATTTCGAGTAGGGTGCGAGCACCCGCCGATTGTTCGCTTTCGGCCAAGGCGTCTTGGACAGCCACCAGATCGTGTTGACCGCGTCCTTCACCCGGACGCGCCGCACGTTCACCCATTCCGCAGGCGTCGGCAGCTTGGCCGGATTCCACCAGTAATGTTCCTGACAGAGATGGAAGCCGAACTCCTCGACCAGCATCACAAGCAGTTTGAAATGGTAGAGACTGCGCGTCGGCTGGCCCGGAATCCAAGCACCGCCGATATCGATCACGAGGGAGCCGTCATCCTTGAGCACGCGCTTGAAGCCCTCGGCGAAGGCCCGGAACCAGTTGCAATACTCGTCCGCGTCCTCATTCCCGTAGGACTTCTTGCGCACGAGCCCGAAGGGCGGGCTGGTTACGATGAGATCGACGCTCGCCGGCTTGGCATTGAACAGCCATGCCCGAGAATCGCCCCACATCATCTCGCCGCGCTTGGTCTTGTGGAAGGGGCGAATCAGATGCGAGGGATAGCGCGCCGCGAAATCCTCCGGCTGGTCCTTGCCGTCGCCCGAGCCGAGGTGCTGGTTGTGCAGGAAACGCACATATTCGCTAAGATTGGCGAAGCCGAGCGCCGCCGCCTTTGCCTCGAAGGAATCCCGCTCCTCCTCCGTCAGCCGCACGTTTGCATTTGCGCTTCTCGGCTTGCTTGCTTTTGGTCGCCCCATCATGTCCCTCAAGTCGTTGGTGATTTGCGATGAATCGTACCTCTCCAATTCTTGTGTTACAAGAACGCTATGAGCTTTTCCGTTACACAAATATTATCCGATGCCACATGCTCGGGCACCGGGAGGTAGGGCGAGGCGGCCATCACGACCACTGTGCCGACAAGTGTGCGCTATGCTAGGATGAGTTTCCGCGCGCTGGAGCCAGTGGTCCTCGCGGACGGGGATGCATCTACTCTGCCGGACGATTGATCTGAGCTAAGGTCGGTCATACCTGTACTGCTAACGAATGTCGGTCTCGTAGGCTGCGTGCTCCCGCAACCAAATCCGGATGATGAGGCCCGTACAACGTGATGTTGGCGGGCTTTTTTGTTTTCCGGTGCGCTGAGTGGCGCACGGGGTTTTTCGAAAATTGCGGGTTTTTCTCCTCGGCGACGGCCGGGGAACGTTTGTGTGCGTCGAGCGATCTTCTGGATTCCGGTTCTAAGCTGCTTCTTTCCCCCACCACCGCACTTCCCCGGCCGTAGAGCCGGGGCCCACGGATATCTCCACTCGGGTGGAGGGGTGCAATAGGCCCCGGGTCTTCGCCCGGGGAAGTGCGGGGGTGGGGAGGGTTCGGAGAGAGTTGGGTTTTGGGAGCTGCTTCCGGTCAGGGCGGGTAAAGCCCTGAACCGTGCCCAGGCCGTCAGTTCGCTCCCAGCGGGAAGTGGCAGGCGACCTGGTGGTTTTCGCCTTGTTTGTGCAGCGCCGGGGCTTCGGAGCGGCAGCGGTCCTGGGCGCGGGGGCAGCGGGTGTGGAAGTGGCAGCCCGTGGGGGGATTGATGGGGCTGGGGATTTCGCCCTTGAGGACGGTACGGGTGCCCGAACTGCGGCGATCGGGATCGGGGATGGGGACCGAGGAGAGGAGCGCGGCGGTATAGGGATGCGCAGGGCGGGCGTAGACGGTGGCGGCGGAGCCGATTTCGACAATGCGGCCGAGATACATTACCGCCACCCGGTGGGAGATGTGGCGGACGACCGAGAGGTCGTGGGCGATGAAGAGGTAGGAGAGGCCGAAATCGCGCTGCAGGTCCTGGAGCAGGTTGACGATCTGGGCCTGGACGGAGACGTCGAGCGCCGAGACCGGCTCATCGCAGATGATGAGCTTGGGGCGCAGGGCCAGGGCGCGGGCGATGCCGATGCGCTGGCGCTGGCCGCCGGAGAATTCGCGCGGGAAGCGGCTTACATGCTCGGGCTTGAGGCCGACGCGCTCCATGAGGTCCAGCACGGCCTTGCGCTTGCCGCCGGGTGGCTCGACGCCCTGGATCTCGAAGGGGGCTTCGAGGATGGCGCCCACGGTCTGGCGCGGGTTGAGCGAGGAATAGGGGTCCTGGAAGACCATCTGAACGTCGCGGCGGAGGCGGCGCAGATCGTTGCCGGCAATGCCGGAAATATCGGCACCCTCGAAATGGAGCGAGCCGGCGCTCGGCTCAAGGAGGCGCGCGATGAGGCGACCGGTGGTCGACTTGCCGCAGCCGGATTCCCCGACAAGGCTGAGCGTTTCGCCCTGCATGATGTCGAAGGACACATCGTCCACGGCCCTGACCGAAGGGGCGTTCTTGCTGAAGAGGCCGGCCTGGAGCGTGAAGCGCTTGGAAAGGTGCTTGGCCTCGAGCAGGGCCTGGGACTGACGGGTCATCGCTCAATCTCGGTAAGGAGCGGGCGGGCCGCATCGCGGGCGGCAGCGCTCAGATGGCAGCGGATGGTGTGGCGGTCTTCGACCGAGGACAGGTCGGGCGCGACCTTGCGGCAGAGGCCGTCGGGCACTTCGCCGGAGAAGCGGCAGCGGGGCTGGAAGGCGCAGCCGGCGGGCAGGGCAACGAGGGTCGGCGGGGAGCCGGGAATGGCGGTCAGCCGGTCGCGTTGCTCGTCGAGCCGGGGCATGGAGCCGAGGAGGCCCCAGCTATAAGGGTGCGAGGGGTGGTGGAAGACGTCGCGCACGGCGCCGGTTTCGACGGCGCGGCCGGCATACATCACCACGACATCGTCGGCCATTTCGGCGACGACACCGAGGTCGTGGGTGATGAGGACGATGGTCGTGCCGAATTCACGCTGCAGGTCGCGCAGGAGATCGAGAATCTGGGCCTGGACGGTGACGTCGAGGGCGGTCGTGGGTTCGTCCGCGATGAGGAGTTGCGGATTGCAGCTCAGGGCGACCGCGATCATGACGCGCTGGCGCATGCCGCCGGACAGTTCGTGCGGATAGCTGAGGAAGGTGCGAGCGGGGTCGGCCATGCCGACACGTTCGAGCAGTTCGAAGGCGCGCTTGCGGACGGCGGATGAGCCGAGGCGCATGTGGGCGCGGATGGCTTCGCTGATCTGGTCGCCGACCCGGTAATAGGGGTGCATGGCGGTCAGCGGGTCCTGGAAGATCATGGCCATGCGCTTGCCGCGCAGGGCCTTGAGGCGGGCCTCGGGAGCGCCCACGACCTGGGCGTCGCCGATCGAGATTTCGCCGCCGATCCGCGTGCCGGGCGCATGCAGGCCCATCATGGCGAGGCTGGCGGCGGTCTTGCCGGAGCCGGATTCGCCGACGATGGCGAGGGTCTTGCCCTCCTCGACCGAAAAGCTCAGGCCATCGACCGCGCGCGCCATGCCTTCGCTGGTGGGGAATTCTACCTTGAGGTCGCGGACCGAAACGAACATGCGTCTCTCCTAATGCGCCGGAGCGGTCTCGAAGAGGCGCCCGATCCCCTGCGCACGCGGGTCGAGCCCGGCGGCGTGCATCGTGGCCCAGAGCCCGGCAAGCGGGGAGGAGATCACGGGGATGCCGGCGTCGGTCTCGATGGTGCGGACGGCGGCACGGGTGGCTAGGCCGCCGCAGGAGATGAGCACGGCTTCCGCGTCGGGGGCGGCAGCGAGGGCGCGCTGGGCGAGCTCGGTGACTTCGTCCTCGCCGACGGCATGGACTTCATCGATCGAGGCGATGCCCAGGTGCTCCAGCGAGAGCGCCTCAAGGCCGGCGGCTTCGAGGAAGCGCAGGAGCGCGTCGTTGACCTCGTCGCGATAGGCGGTGGCTACCGCGAGGCGGCGCACGCCGAGATGGGAGATGGCGTCGAGAATGGCCGAGCTCATGGTGAGGGCGGGGAGACCCGAACTGTCGGCGATCTCCTGCTCGAGCGCGGCGTTGAAATCGGGGCCGCGATAGAAGCTGAGCGAGGTGCCCATGAGGGCGATGACCTGCGCGCCGCGTTCGGCGAGGCGCCGGGCGGCGGCGCCGACCGAGGCGATGACGGAATCGTAGCCGCGATTGGTCATTTCACCCAGGCCCAGGCCTTCGGCGAGGAAGGACTGGCCGGGATAGACGATGGCGGCGTCGGGCGGCACGAGTCCGGCCGCGGGCGGGACGATGAGGCCAAGATGCTTGCTCATCGCTGCACTGCCTTTCGGCTGGGAAGACGGCTCGGCTGCAACAATCGGAAACTCCATAATAGTCAGATCAGCTCAGCCTGACGCGCGGGTCGCGCACGGCTTGCAGGATGTCGACGCAGAGATTGGCTACGACAACGAAAAGGGCGGCGATGAGCACTGTGCCCATGATGACGGGGAGGTCGCCCGTCTCGATGGCCTGGACGGCGAGGGAGCCGACCCCGTTGAGGCCCCAGATGCGCTCGGTGATGATGGTGCCGCCGAGAAGCCCGCCGAGGTCGAGACCGATAAGGGTCATGACGGGGGTGAGGGCAGGCGGCAAAGCATGCTTGTACATGACGCGACGCTCACCCAGGCCCTTGGCGCGGGCGGTGCGCACGTAGTCCTGGTTCAGGGTTTCGAGCATGGAGCCGCGGGCGATGCGGGTATAGGTGCCGGTGCCGACGACGGCGAGCGTCGCCCAGGGCAGCAGCATGTGGCGCAGCCATTCGCCCGGATCGCGCGTGATCGGCACGAAGCCGCCCGAGGGGAAGAGCGGGTAGCCGGCATTGGTGAGGAGGAAGAAGAGTACGTAGAAGAGCAGCGTGCCCACGACGAAGGTCGGGAAGGACATGCCGGCAAGGGCGGTCATGGTGATGAGCCGGTCGGCGGCGGTGCCGGCACGGCGTGCCGAGAAGATACCGGCGGGAATGGCGATCAGCAGCCAGACACCGACCGAGCCCAGCGCCAGCGAGATGGTGGCGGGCATGCGGCGCACGATGGTGGTGAGCACTTCCTCCTGGTTGACGAAGGACATGCCGAAATCGAAGTGCAGCAGCGCCCACATGTAGCGCAGGTACTGGATGTGGATGGGCTGATCGAGCCCGAGCCGCGCGCGCACCATGGCCACCAGGTCGGCGGTGGCGAATTCGCCGGCGAACATCAGGGCGGGGTCGCCCGGCGTCGCGAGGTAGAAGAGCACGAAGACGGCGAGCGTGATGAGCCAGATGGTCAGCAGGCCGAAGGCAAGGCGGCGAAGGAGAAAGCGGAGCATGCCTGGGTCCTAGCGCTTGCGGTATTCGGACGAGGGATCGAGCGCATCGCGCAGGCCGTCGCCGACAAGGTTGAAGGCGAGCGTTGCAGCCAGCAGGAAGAGGCTGGGGAAGAGGATCGACCACCAGGCGACGGCGTAATTGGTCTGGTTCTCGGCGATGATGCCGCCCCAGGTGGGGGTGGGCGGGGGCACGCCGAGGCCGAGGAAGCTCAACGAGGCTTCGAGCACGATGACCTGCGGAATGAGCAAGCTCCCATAGACGATGACCTGGCCGGCGATGTTGGGCAGGATTTCGCGCACCATGATGCGCAGGTCGCTGGCGCCGAGCATGCGGGCGGCATCGACGAATTCGCCTTCGCGCGCGGAGACCACGAGGTTGCGCACGACGCGCGCGACCGGTCCCCAGGTAAAGAAGATGATGGTGCCCATCATGATGGGGAAGCTGGCGCCATAGACCGAGACGAGGGCGATGGCGGTGATGAGGAGCGGCAGGCCCAGCACCACGTCGATGAAGCCGGCCAGCAGCGTATCGAGCAGGCCGCCGTGATAGCCGGCCAGCATGCCGATGACGACGCCGATGGCGATGGCGACGAGCGCGCAGGTGACGGCGACGAAGATGGTGATCTGGGTGCCGACGACGAGCCGGATCAGGAGGTCGCGGCCGACGGCGTCGGTGCCCAGGAGGAACGTGGAATTGGGCGGCAGCGGTACGCCGCCCGGGGTCAGGCCGATATCGCGGAACTGTTCGTTGGGGCCGTGGCCGACGAGCGCCACGATGAGCGGCGCGCAGATGGCGGTGAGCACCAGCAGCACTATGACGGCAAGGGCTGCCATCGTTGCCCGGTCACGCAGGAGCCTGCTGACCACGCGCTGGCGCGTGGTCAGGGGGATGGCCTGCGGTTCTGGACTGATCAGAATGTCCGTCATGCGCGTCTTCCGGTGGCGATATCAGGCGGTCGTGAGGGGCGTGGCGTGGTTCGGGGGCAGGTCGAATTCGTGACCGGCCACGCCGAAATCGGCCAGTGCCTCGCGGATGGCCGGGCCATGCTTTTCGAGCACGGCAACGGCGCCGACATTGTCTTCGAGCTGGCCGATGCGGCTGGCGCCGAAGAGGAGCGAAGCCGTCTGCGGGTTGGAGAGGCAGAAGACGATCGCCATCTGGGCCATGGTACAGTCGAAGCGCCTGGCGACTTCGGCGAGGCGCGGCACGAGCGCGATGATGTCTTCACGCACATTGCCGGGATCGCGACCGAGCACGCGCTCACGCACGAGATTGCCGGCGAGGATGCCGCCCTCGAGGCTGTCCGACGCGTGGATGGAGATGCCGGTCTCGGCGCGCAGGGCCGTGTATTCCGGCGATTCCACGATGTGGCGACGGGCGATGTTGTATTTGAGCTGGACGATCTGCGGGGTGGGCAGACCCTCGGCCTTGCAGGTGTCGTAGGCGATGCGCAGGTCCTTGGCGGACCAGTTGAGGCCGCCCCAGGCGCGGGCGCGGCCCGAGGTCACGAAGCCGGCATTGAGGCGGGCGGTCTGGGCCGGGTCGTCGCGGCCGGGGCGCATGCCGTAGCACATGACGACGTCGAGATAGTCGGTATCGAGGCGGAAGAGGAGTTCGTCGAGCTGCTTTTCGAGCGTCGGATCGTCGCCGTCATACCACCAGACCTTGTCCATGATCATGATCTGGTCGCGCTTGAGGCCGGCATCGCGCAGGGCGCGGGCCAGGACGACTTCGGTGTGTGGCGCGGTGCGGTAATGGGCAACGTCAAACAGATTGATGCCCAGATCGGCGGCGCGGCGGACCAGGTTGACGATGTCGCGATATTCCATGCGCGAATAGGTTTGGTAGGAACCGAGCGAGAGGACCGATGCATTCAGTCCGGACGTTCCGATCTGGCGGTATTGCACTGCTTGTCTCCGGAAGAGGGGGAGCGCGGGCGGCCGTTCCGCCCGCGCGAAGGGATTACTCGGCGATCCAGACCAGGGTCGGGTCGACGTTGTTGAAGAGCAGGTTGACGGTGGTGCCGCGCATGCGCTTGGAGGCGTAGAGCGAGATCTTGCCCGTGATGAGCGGCACGATGGGCGCGTCTTCCATGATCATGCGGTCGGCCTTGGCCCACGCCGCGGCGGCTGCGGCCTCGTCGGTGGCGGTGAGCGCCGTCTCGATGAGCGCGTTGACCTCGGGATTGTTGTAGCAGGTCCAGTTGCTGGTGCTGCTCTCGCAAGCCTCGCCGTGGAACATCGGGATGATCATGGTGCGGGCGGAATCGCCGACCCAGTCGGCGCGCAGCGAGGTCATGCCCACGTCCCAGGCGCCGCCATTGGTGGCCTGCCGGTTCTGGTACATCTGCGACATGACGGTGCGCGAGGGCGCCGGCTGCATGATGAGCTTGATGCCGGCTTTGGCCAGATCAGCCTCGAGCGCCGCCGAGTAGAGATCGTAGCGGCCGCCGGAGGCATAGCTGAACTTGAGCTCGATGCCGTTGGGGAAACCCGCTTCGGCAAGAAGCTGCTTGGCCTTTTCCGGATCGCCCTGATGGTCGGGGGTCGGATAGAGGTCGTAGGGCTCGTAGCCGACGACGTTGGCGGTGAGGATCTGGTCGGTGGCTTCCTTGACGGCGGGGCCACCGCCGACCTGGACGATCGCGGCCTTGTTGACGGCGTAGTTGATCGCCTGGCGCACGCGAAGATCGCCCAGCGCCTTGTTGTTGTTGGGCGAGGCGATGTTGAGCACGAGGATCGGGTTCACCGCGCCATCGGCGAATTGCAGCAATTGCGGATCGCTCGGATTGGCCATGATGCGGGTCAGGTCAGCCGTGGCGATCGAGAGATCGAAATAGCCGTCGATGTCCCCGGCTTCGATCATGCGCTGGGTCTTGCCGGCATCGGGCGTACCGAAGGCGACTTCGATGCGATCGACATAGGCCTTGTGCAGCGGATCGGCGGATGCGTTCCAGGTGTCGCTGCGCTTGAGCGAGAGCGTCTCGTTGAGCACGTATTCGTCGATGACGTAGGGGCCCGAGCTCACGTAGTTACGGCGCAGTTCGGGGGAATTGGGCAGGTAGTCGAGGATTTCGACCGGAACGGGCGCGGAGGACACCAGCGCCAGGATCGAGTTGAAATCGGCGGTGGGGCGTTCGAGCGTGATCTTGAGCGTGCGCTCGTCTTCGGCGACGAGGCCCGGCACTTCGGTGCCTTCCACGTAGGAGCGGATGGAATCGACGTCGCCGGCTACCTTGGCGAAGCCGTCGCAGTATTCCTCAAAGCCCTTGATGACGCCGATATAGTAGGTGGGCGTGCCGGTGGGCTGAACGGGGTTGCACAGGCGCTTGAAGCCGCGGATGGCGTCGGCAGCCGTGATCTGGCGCGCGTCGGGCGTGTTCCAGGTGGCGCCTTCGCGGATCTTCAGACGATAGACCAGGCCACCTTCCTCGGGGGTGGGCACGGCTTCGGCGAGATCGGGAACGGGGCGGCTGGCCACTTTCGGATCGGGATCGGTGGGGAAGGCCACCAGCGTGCGGGTCAGGGCCCGGTGCAGGAAGACCGCGGCGGTGCGCGCCGAGACCGGATCGAAGCCGGCAACGTCACCCGAACCCACCAGCTTGAACGTGCCGCCGGACTTCGGCTCCTCGGCAAGGGCTGGCGACGCCAGCAGCGATAGTGCAGCGATGCCCACGCCTGCCAGCAGGCGATGCATCGATGGGCCCTTCAGCCTCATAATTTCCCTCCTTGATTTCCGCGACCGACGTTGTATCCGCCGATAACGAAGTGGCTTGTGTTGTGCCGTATTTTGGCATATCGTTCCAATATACGGCACAAAAGCTATTGGGGATGAGAGGGATTGTCAAGTCATGAACAGCGTGCGGAAGGCTTTGCTGGTCCTGGAAACCGTCGCAGACCTGCAACCCGTGGGGGTGAGCGAGCTGGCGACGCACCTCAAGCAGCCCAAGTCTTCGGTGCAGAGAGCCCTGGAAACGCTGCATGAAGCGGGTTGGATAAGGGTCGCCGCCGGCGAGCGGACGCGGTGGGAACTGGCGTTCCGCGCGGGGCGGCTGGCGAGAAAGGCGGGGAGCCATTTCGGGCTGCGCGAAGCGGCCCTGCCGATCATGGAAAAGCTGCGGCGCGAAACGCAGGAGACGGTGCACCTGGCGGTGCTCGACGACATGGAGATCGTGCTGGTCGAGCGTCTCGAAAGCCCCCATGCGGTGCGGCATGTCGAGCCGCTGGGCGGGCGCGCCCCGGTGCTGGTGACGGCGACCGGCAAGGCCATGCTCTCGCGCATGTCGGACGCGGAAGTGGCGCGAATCTATGCGGTTGCGGCCGGCGCCGCGAGCCAGGCGGTGGCGGCGGCCGATGCGCCGGCACTGCCGGACCTGCTGGCCGAGCTGGCGACGGCGCGGGCGCAAGGCTATGCGACGACGGCCTCGTGGCGCGACGGCGTCTTTGCCACGGGGGCGGCGATCGTGGGTTCGGATGGGCGGCCGATTGCGGCGATCAGCATTTCGACTCCTTCGGTGCGCGCGGGCGAGGGGGCACGGACGCAGCATGCGGAGATGATCGTGAGTGCGGCGCGGAGCATTTCCGAGCATCTCGTCTAGCGGCAGGCTGTGGACGAAATTGGGGCGGCTGGTTCGGGCGAGGCATTGCCATTATGGTCGCCGTCCCACTTTCGATTCCGGATTTCCATGGCTACCGACGTCAAACGCCTCGCCGCCCTCATCGCTACCGAAATCGGCTCCCGCCCCGAACAGGCGGCGGCCGCGATCGGCCTCCTGGACGAAGGCGCGACCGTGCCCTTCGTGGCGCGCTACCGCAAGGAAGTAACGGGCGGGCTGGACGACACGCAATTGCGCCTTCTCTCGGAGCGCCTGGCCTATCTGCGCGAGCTCGATGCGCGGCGCGACAGCATCGTCGCCTCCATTCGCGAGCAGGGGAAGCTGACCGAGGAGCTGGAAAACAAGCTCGCCAAGGCCACGACCAAGGCCGAGCTCGAAGATATCTACCTGCCCTATAAGCCCAAGCGCCGCACCAAGGCGGAGATCGCGCGCGAGCGTGGGTTGGGGCCGTTGGCCGAAGCGATCCTTGCTGACCGGGCGCTGGTGCCGGCGGACCTGGCACAGGCCTATCTCACCGACGACGTGCTTGACGTCAAGGCGGCGCTGGAGGGCGCGCGCGACATTATTGCCGAGCAGTTCGCCGAGAATGCCGACCTGGTCGGGCGACTGCGGACCTACATGAAGGATAAGGCGTTCCTGCGCTCGCGCGTGGCCGAAGGCAAGCAGGAGGCCGGCGCCAAGTTCTCGGATTATTTCGACCATGTCGAGCGCTGGGCCGGGGTGCCGAGCCATCGCGCGCTGGCCATGCTGCGCGGGCGCAACGAGGAGACGCTCTCGCTCGATATCGAGGTGGACGCGGACGACGCGTCGACGGTCAAGCCCGCGGCGCGGATGATCGCGTCGGCCTATGGCATTGCCAGCGATAAGCCGGGCGACAAATGGCTGCTCGATGTGGCGAACTGGACCTGGCGCATCAAGCTGTCGCTGCACCTGGCGCTGGACCTGATGGGTGACCTGCGCGAACGGGCGGGCGAAGAGGCCATCCAGGTTTTCGCCCGTAATCTCAAGGACCTGCTGCTGGCGGCGCCGGCGGGGAGCCGGCCGACCATGGGGCTCGATCCGGGCATTCGAACCGGCGTCAAGGTGGCGGTGGTCGATCGAACGGGCAAGCTGCTCGAAACGACGACAGTCTATCCCTTCCCGCCGCGCAACGACGTGCGTGGGACGCAGGCGGAACTGGCCGCGCTCATCCGCAAGCACGACATCGAACTCATCGCCATCGGCAATGGCACCGGCAGCCGCGAGACGGAAAAGCTGGTGGCCGACATGCTCTCTGACATGACGGCGCCCAAGCCGACCAAGGTCATCGTTTCGGAAGCGGGGGCTTCGGTCTATTCGGCATCCGAGACGGCGGCGCTGGAATTTCCGGGGCTCGACGTGTCGCTGCGTGGCGCGGTTTCCATCGCGCGGCGCCTGCAGGATCCGCTGGCCGAGCTGGTCAAGATCGAGCCCAAGTCGATCGGCGTCGGGCAGTACCAGCACGACGTCGACCAGTACCGGCTGGCGCGGGCGCTCGATGCGGTGGTCGAAGATGCGGTGAACGTGGTGGGTGTCGATCTCAACACCGCCTCGGCTTCGCTATTGGCGCGGGTTTCGGGCCTGGGGCCATCTCTGGCCGAGGCCATCGTCGCCCATCGCGATGCCAATGGGCCGTTCTCCACGCGAAAGAACCTCCTGGACGTTGCCCGGCTGGGGCAGCGGACGTTTGAGCAATGCGCGGGGTTCCTGCGCATTCCGGGCGGCACCGAGCCGCTCGACGCTTCGGCCGTGCACCCGGAAGCCTATGGCGTGGCACGCAAGATCGTGGCCGCCTGCGGGCGCGATGTCCGGGCGCTGATGGGGGATAGCGGGGCGCTCAAGGCGCTCGATCCGCGCGTCTTTGTGGATGAGCGGTTCGGCCTGCCGACGGTGCGCGACATCATCGCCGAACTCGAAAAGCCCGGGCGCGATCCGCGGCCGGCCTTCCGCACGGCGACCTTTGCCGAGGGCGTGGACGACATCAAGGACCTCAAGCCGGGCATGATGCTCGAAGGCACGGTGACCAATGTCGCCGCGTTCGGCGCCTTCGTCGATATCGGCGTGCACCAGGATGGGCTCGTCCATGTCTCGCAGCTGGCCGATCGCTTCATCAAGGACGCTCATGAGGTGGTGAAGGCCGGCGATGTGGTCAAAGTCCGCGTCGTCGAGGTCGATACCAAGCGCAAGCGCATCGGGCTTTCCATGCGCAAGGATGGCGGCGGGGAGGCCGGGCAGCAGCCGCGTGGCGGCAAGCCGGGCGGTGGATCGGGTGGTCCACGTGGCAATGGGGGTGGCGGCAAGCCGGCACCGCAGAAGCCCACGCAGGGCGCACTGGGCGATGCGCTGGCAGCGGCCTTCAAGCGCCGGTGATTTTTTGGCACTTTTCTCGCTGGCGAGAAGGGTGATCTCACGTGAGCTGCGAGGGGCGGATGGTTCCGCTCCCCCTCGTCCGGCGCTGCGCACCCTTCTCCCGCGAGGAGAGAAGGGAGTGGGGCGGCGATTGCATTGGGGGACGGATAGCCAAATGCGGGGACGGTCAGCCAATCCCGTTCATCTTCCTGCCAGCTAGACTGGTGTTCGGGTCATCATGGCCCAGGGAGAATAAGGAATGCAGATAGCGTCAGTGCTGCGTCCGCTACTCGCCTGTGTGGCGCTCGTCGCCAGCGTCGGGGTCGCCGAGGCTCAGATGCGGCCCTCAGGCAACCTTGCCCTCGCCACCGCCACCGTCAATGTGCGCCAGGGACCGGGTTCGCGCTTCCCGGTGGTCGATATTCTCCATCGCGGCGAAGAGGTGGAAATGGTGCGCTGCGAGCGCAATTTTTGCCTCGTCAAACACGAGGGCCCGCAAGGCTGGGTCTCGGATCGCTACCTCAAGCGACTGGTCGTCCAGCCGCGTTAGCAAAGTTGCGAATCGTCGATCGGAAGGCGCGTTGCTGCGCAGCGGTGGATTCTGCCGTCGCTTTGTCGTAGGCTAAGGCCTTCTGGTATGGAGACTTTTCAAAAGCTTTAGATGATGTGCCGGAGGCCACCCTGGTACATCGGCAATAGATCCTGAGACGTGCCTGGAGCGGACCCGTGCACAATACTCTTCTCAGTAGATCGAGCGAGCGCCTGCAAGACAGGGGCGACCTTGTAAGAATGGATATCTCCACGGCCGGCTTGCCCCGGGCGGAGCAGTTTGCGTTCTGGCGCGACCTGATCGGGCCGATCGCGGACGTGACGCCGATGGGTGCGAATACCGGTTTCCTGCTGGAGCAGACCGCCTGGAACCTGGGCAGCATAGCCGTGCTGCGCAGCCGGACGGCCGCCTTTGCCTATGAGCGGACATCGCGGCATGTGCGGGGCGATGCGCTGGACCACTGGCTGATCCAGCTCGTGCGGCGCGGCTCGATGTCGTTCGGGCGGCGCGGCTTCGTCACCAGCGCGGTCGAGGGTTCGCTGCATGTGACGACGCTGGGCGGCGAGTTCGCCGGCGAGACGCAGAACCTCAACGCACTCTTTCTCTTCGTGCCGCGCGAATTCTGTGCGGATTCCACGGCCATTCTCGATGGCGCAGAAGGATGCGCGCCGACCAGCGGGCTATCGCTGCTGCTGGCGGATTACCTGCTCGACCTCGAGCGGCGGCTGCCGATGCTGACCATGGAAGAGCTGCCGAGCGTGCTGGCGACGACGCGGACGATGCTGCTCGCCTGTCTTGCCCCGACGTCGGAAGGGTTGGCCGAGGCGCAGCGGCCGATCGATGCGACCTTGCTGGAGCGGGCACGGCGGTTGATCCAGGACGAATTGCTCTCGCCCGGGCTCAATGTCGACATGCTCTGCCGCAAGCTCGGCGTGTCGCGGTCGCGGCTTTATCGACTGTTCGAGCCGTCGGGCGGTATTGCGCACTACATCCGGGCGCGGCGGCTGCTGGATGCGCATATGTCGCTGGCCGATACGCGCGACCACCGGCGGATTGCCGATATCGCGGCCGATCGCGGTTTCCTCGACGCAGCGGAGTTCAGCCGGGCCTTCAAGCGCGAGTTCGGCTATACGCCGAGCGATGTGCGGCGCGATGCCTCGCGCGGGCCGATGCGCGCCAGCTATCCGCCGATGCCGGGCAGTGACCTTGTCGGTCTATTGCGCGGATTGCGGCCCATGCCACAATGGTGAAAAGGCCGGTTTGAGGGGGGCGGTTCATGAAGGGTCTGTGGGGCAGCGCCTTGGCCGGCATCGTTTTCGGCCTGGCGGCGATTGCGGCTGCCAATGTGCTGCGCTTCGACATCAGCTGGAACCTCTTCAACAACGAAGGGCTCGTCACTTGGGCGACGCTGTTCGGCGGCGTGTTCCTCGTCGGCTGGCTGCTCTGGTGGGCGATGATGGCGCGGCCGGGCCGACTCTCGCTCTGGCGCGGGGCGGCGACGGGCATCATCGTCGCGTTCGTTTCCTATCCGGTGGTCTTCGGCCTTACCGAGCTGGTGCAGCGCGACGGGGCGACGGCAGGCGGGTTGCCGGAGCGGGTGCGCGGCGTGGTGCTCATTACCGGCATTACCCTGATGATCACCGGCTTTGCCATGTCCCTGATCATGGCGGTGGTCGGGGCGGCGATCGCCTATGCGGTCAACCGGGCGCGGCCCGATATCGTGGATGCGACCGGGCGGCGGCTGGAGATCGGCAAGGGTGCGCAGATGGCGGCGTGCTGGCGGCGATCCTCCTGGCCTTCCTTGTCGGCTCGTTCCTGACGCTGAGCCTCATCCCAGCAGACAAGAGCGGGCTCGTGCCCAATGGCGTGACGGCCAAGCCGGCGGCGACCTATGAGGAAGCCATGGCGGCGTTCGATGCCATTCGCGCCAAGGAGGCGGGGCTGGCCCTGCACGAGCGCTGCCCGTCGCAATTGCTGACGCATGGCAGCAAGACGGCGCGTGTTGCCATCTATTTCCACGGGCTGACCAGTTGCCCCGCGCAAGGCGAGGCGCTGGCCAAGGTGCTGTTCGACCAGGGCTACAATGTCTATCTGCCGCGCATGGCGGGGCATGGGCTCGCCGACCCGGAGACGACCGCGCTGATGGACCTGACGGCCGAGGACCTCGTCGATCTCGCCAACCAGTCCGTCGACCTGGCGCAAGGGCTGGGCGACGAGGTTTCGGTGGTGGGGCTTTCGGCCGGCGGGACGATCGCCACCTGGATTGCGCAATATCGGGGCGACGTGGCCGATGTGGTGGCGGTGTCGCCCTTCCTCGGGCCCTATGTCATTCCGCCCTGGGCGACGAGTGCGGCCAACAAGCTGGCGCTGATGCTGCCCGACCTGATGCTGTGGTGGAACCCGACCGAGACCGCGGGAGACGCGGCCGAAAGCTATGCCTTCCCGACGCCATCGGTGCATACGCTGGCGCAGGTGATGCGACTGGGTCGGGTGGTGGAGGCGGGCGCGCGCGAGGCGCCGCCGCAGGTCGAGCGGATCTCCATGCTGCTCAATTCGGCGGATATCGCGGTTTCCAATGCGCTGGCGCGTCAGCTCATCGCCTCTTGGAATGCGCATGGGCGCGAGGTGACGGTCAAGGAATTGCCGCTGGCGCGGTTGCTGCCGCACGACGTCATCAATCCGGGCGAGCCGCTGGGCGATACGGCTTTGGTCTATGCGGCCATCCTCGAGCTGATGAGCCCGCCGGCCGGGAACGGCAAATAGGGCGCTGCGTTCCCCTTGCGACAGGAGAACGTGCCATGATCCGCAAGCTCAAGAACGGCCAGTACCGGCTCTACTCGCGCAAGATCAACCCGGACACCGGCAAGCGCCGGAACCTTGGCACCTTCGACAGCCGCGAGGCTGCCGAAAAGCACGAGCGCGAAGTGCAGTATTTCAAGCGGCACTAGGGTCCGTACTCAATAAGTCCCGGCGCCCGCAGAGCGCCTTATCTTCCCATCCGAAAGATTCCAACGGAAGCGCTGCCGTCTGCCGCGCCACGCCCACTGAACTTCCCGGCCGCAGAGCCGGGGCCCACGGATCGCTCCACTCGAGTGGAGAATGGCAATGGGCCCCGGATCAAGTCCGGGGAAGTCCGGTGGGTGGGGCGGCCATCGCAACCTCATCTACCGGTGCAATTGAGTACGGACTCTAATGGATGGCGGTGCCCGATGTCAGCACGCTCTCAATGCGCTCCAAAGCCCAATCCACCTGATCGGCGGTGATGACGAGGGGCGGGGCGAAGCGGATGGTATCGCCGTGGGTGTCCTTGGCGAGAATGCCCTGCGCCTGCAACGCCTCGCAGACCTGACGCGCGCCGCCCGCTTCCGGGATCAGCTCGACCGCCAGCATGAGGCCGCGACCGCGTACGTCCTTGACGAGGTTGGAGCGCATGGACTGCAGCCCCGACTTGAAGCGGGCGCCCATGACGGCCGCGTTCTCGATCATGCCTTCCTCATGGAGGACGCGGACGGCCATGCGCGCGATGGCGCAGGCGAGCGGATTGCCGCCGAAGGTCGAGCCGTGCTGGCCGGGCTTGAGGACGCCCAGGACTTCGGAATTGGAAAGCACGGCCGAGACCGGGTAGAAGCCGCCCGAAAGAGCCTTGCCGATCAGGGTGACGTCGGCCTCGATGCCTTCGTGCTCCTCGGCGAGGAATTTGCCGGTGCGGCCAAGGCCGGTCTGGATTTCATCGAGGATCAGCGTGACGCCGTGGGCGGTGCAGAGCCTGCGCACTTCGCGGAAATAGCCGGGTGGCGGGATAAGCACGCCGGCTTCGCCCTGGATGGGCTCTACGAGGAAGGCGACGGTGTTGGGATTGATGGCGGCAGCTAATGCCGCGGCATCGCCGAACGGCACCGTCCTGAAGCCGGGCGCGAAGGGGCCGAAGCCGCCACGCGCCTCTGGGTCGGTCGAGAAGCCGACAATGCCCAGCGTGCGGCCGTGGAAATTGTTGGCGGCGACGATGATCTCGGCCTTGCCCTCGGGCACGCCCTTGACCTCATAGCCCCATTTGCGCACCGCCTTGATGGCGGTTTCGACGGCCTCGGCACCCGAGTTCATCGGCAGAACCTTGTGGGCGCCGGTGAGTTCGGCCAGCTCTTCGTAGAAGAGGGCCAACTGGTCGTTGCGGAAGGCGCGCGAGGTGAGGGTGAGCTTGCGGGCCTGCTCGACCATGGCGTTGAAGATGCGTGGGTGGCAATGGCCCTGGTTGACGGCCGAATAGGCCGAGAGGCAATCGAGATAGCGGTTGCCTTCCACGTCCCAGACATAGACGCCTTCGCCGCGCGTCAGGACGACGTCGAGGGGCTTGTAGTTGCGGGCGCCCAGTTCCTGTTCGATGGCGATGAAGTCGGCACTTGTGAGCGACATGGCGCTCCTCCCTGTTGTGTCATGCTGTCGGACGCGGGCGCCGGTCGAGCACGGTGCGTCCGAAAAGGCTGGCGGCAAGCTCGGCCATGAGGCGCGCACTCTTGCCGCGTTCGTCGAGAAAGGGGTTGAGCTCGACGATGTCGACCGAGCCGACGAGCCCGGAATCGTGGAGCATTTCCATGATGAGGTGCGCCTCCCGATAGGTCGTCCCGCCCGGCACGGTGGTGCCGACGGCGGGCGCGAGGGAGGGGTCGATGAAGTCGACGTCGAGGCTGACATGAAGATGCGTGCGCTCGGGATCGAGTTTCGCCAGCAGCTCGCGCAGCAGGTTGGAGACGCCGTTCTCGTCGATGGCGCGCATGTCGATGCAGTCGATGCCATGCTCGTCGAGCCGCATGCGCTCATCGAGGTCGATGGAGCGGAGGCCGAAGATGTGAATGGCTTCGGGGGCGAGCGTCACGAGATCGCGGCCGGCGAGGAGGCCGGCAAGGCTGGGTTCGCCGGTGAGGAAGGCGAGCGGCATGCCGTGCATGTTGCCCGAAGGCGTGGTGTCGGGCGTGTTGAAATCGGCGTGGGCGTCGAGCCAGAGCACGGCGAGGTCGCGGCCGGTTTCGCGGCAATGGCGGGAGACTGCGGCGACAGTGCCCATGGAGAGGGCGTGGTCGCCGCCCATGAAGATGGGTACGCCGCCGGCGCGCACGACGTCGAGCCCGCGATCGTGGATGGCCTCGGTCCAGGCTTTTATCTCGCCGGGATTGCGGCAGGTGGGCAATTGGCGGGAGATGTCGGCGGGGGTGGTGGGAACCACGTCACCGTGGTCGCGGACCGCGTGGCCGAGGCCGGTCAGCATGGCGGCGATGCCGGCGGTGCGCAGCGCAGCCGGCCCCATCAGGGTGCCGGGAACGCTGTTGCCGGCTTCGAGCGGAATGCCGAGCAGTGAGATATCCATCGCGCGCCTCTCCTTGCGGTTGAACAAGGATCGCGCCGGATCGAGTCAACAAACAGCAGGCAAAGTGTTACGATCCGTCAGGGTTTTGACGAAACAGCAGGTATTCATGGCAATTCAGCAGGAGACGGCGCTCGATGAAACCGATCGGCGGCTGATCGAGCTGCTTCGCGCCAATGGGCGGCTGCCGGCGGCCAAGCTGGCGGCAACGCTGGGCGTTTCGCGCGGGACGGTGCAGAACCGGATCGACCGGCTCGTGGGGGCAGGGATCATTGCCGGGTTCACGATCCGGCTGCGGTCGGATGTCGAGACGGGGCTGGTGCGGGCACAGATTGCGCTCGAGGTGCGATCCAGCGACATCAAGCCCGTCGTGGCGCAGTTGAAACGCCTGCCCGAAGCGGTGCGGATCTATTCGACCAATGGGCGGTGGGACCTGGTGGCGGAAATCCAGACGCGGGACCTGGCCGGGCTCGATGCGGTGATCACGCGAATTCGCCAGGTGCCAGGGGTCTCGCATTCGGAGACGAGTATTTATCTGACGGAATTGTAGGCGAACGCCTCGCCCATTGTGGGCACCCTCTCCCGCAAAAGGGGAGAGGGGCACGCAGCCGTTCAGTGCGGCAAGTGGGCGTCCGCTTCGCCCAGTGCCCAATAGCCGGCGATCTTGACCAGTTCGGGGGGCAGGCCGCGCTCTTCGAGCAGCAGTTTCTTGGCCTCGCGGCCGAGCCTGGCTTCCCCGGCGACATAGGCGAAGCCGCGGCCTTCGGGGAGCGTCAGTCTGGCGAGGGCTTCGGCGAGGATGCCGGTGGTGCCGGCGGGAGCGCCGTTGCGGTGGACCCATTGAATCTGCGCGTCGGCGGCGGTGGTGAGCGTCTGTTCCTCGGCGGGCGAGGCGACCTCGATGACCACCAGCGCCTTGGCGGCGGGGCGCAGTTCCTCAAGGCGACGGCCGATGGCGGGGAGGGCGGTTTCGTCGCCGGCCAGGAGATACCAGTCGAAGCCGTCGGGCACGATCATCGAGCCGCGCGGACCGGCGATGAGGGCGGGGTCACCGACTTTGACGCGCGCCGCCCAGCTTGCGGCCGGGCCATCGCCATGGAGCACGAAGTCGATATCGAGCGTTCTGTTTTCGGCATCGTAGCGCCGGGGCGTATAATCGCGCATCGGCGGTCGCTGGCCCTCGAAGACGAGGCCGTCCGGACCAAGCCTGATTTCCGGGAAAGGCTCGCCCTCGGGTGGGAAGAACATCTTGATGTGGTCGTCAAAGCCGGGGCTGGTGAAGCCCTCGAGCTGATCGCCGGCCAGCGTGATGCGGCGCATGAGCGGAGTGATGTCGGTGATGGCAGCGACAGTAAGCTTGCGGACGCGGATGTCGTGGCGGACGCGGCTGGGGAGTAAATTCTTGATATCCATAGTCAGGTTATGCCGCAGGCGGTTTTCGGGCGCAAGTGACATCTGATTGTTCTCTAAACGCGTAACAATTGGTTGCCGTGTGGACCGATTATCAGAGACAATCTGAGGGCCTATCTTCAGTCCCAGCGAAAGGAGACTTACCATGCTCAACCAGATCAAGGGGCTGCACCACGTCACGTCGATGGCGGATGACGCCCGGCAGAACAATGCCTTCTTCACCAACAAGCTCGGCCTGCGCCGGGTCAAGAAGACGGTCAATTTCGATGAGCCGAGCGTCTACCACCTCTATTATGGCGACGAGATCGGCACGCCTGGCACGGTGATGACCTATTTCCCGTTCCCGCACATCGTGCGCGGCCGGCCCGGTACGGGCGAGGTCGGCACGACCGTGTTTTCGGTGCCCGAAGGCTCGCTGCCCTATTGGCGCGAGCGCTTCGAAAAGTTCGGCGTCGGTGGGGTGACGGAAGGCGAGAGCTTCGGGCAGAAGCGGCTGACCTTTACCGGCCCGGACGGCGACGGCTTCGCGCTGGTCGAGGACAAGGGCGACAAGCGTCCGGTCTGGACACAGGGCGGGGTCGGCGATGACGAGGCCATCCGCGGTTTCCATTCGGCGTCCCTGCGGCTACGTGATGGCGGGGCTACCGAAGAATTGCTCAAGTTCATGGGTTACCAGGAGGCCGACACGAGCAACGGCATCAAGCGCTTCGCCATTCCGGGCGGCAACGGGGCCGATTTCATCGATATCGAGACCCTGCCGGAAGCCCAGCGCGCGACCCTCGGGGCCGGCTCGGTGCACCACATCGCCTTTGCGGTGGAGGATCGCGCCAAGCAGCTCGAAGTGCGCAAGGCGCTGCTCGATACGGGCTACCAGGTGACGCCGGTGATCGACCGCGACTATTTCTGGGCTATCTATTTCCGGACGCCCGGCGGCGTGCTGTTCGAGATCGCCACCAACGAGCCCGGCTTCGACCGGGACGAGGATACGGCGCATCTGGGCGAAGCGCTCAAGCTGCCCATGCAGCACGAGCACCTGCGCGCCGCGCTTGAAAACCATCTGCAGCCGCTGGAGGCCTAGATGAGCGACTACGTCTATCGTCAACGCGAGGGAGCCGAGGCTTTTGCCCCGGCTCTGTTCCTCTTCCACGGTACGGGCGGGGACGAGAACCAGTTCTTCGACCTGGGCCAGCATCTGATCCCGGGCGCGCGGCTGATCGCGCCGCGCGGCGATGTGTCGGAAGGTGGGGCAGCCCGCTATTTCCGTCGCACGGGCGAGGGCGTCTACGACATGGCCGACCTCGGTCGGGCGGTCGAGAAGATGACCGGCTTCGTCAAGGCGCGGGTGGCCGAAGGGCAGCCGCGCGAGACGATCGGGCTGGGCTATTCGAACGGCGCCAATATCCTCGCCTCGGTAGCCTTCGAGCATCCCGAGCTCTTCGACCGGCTGGTTCTGATGCATCCGCTCATCCCGTTCGCGCCCAATGACGCGTCGGGGCTGGCGGGGCGCAAGGTGCTGATCACGGCCGGACGCCGCGACCCGATCGCTCCGGCGGCGGAGACGCAGAAGCTGGCCGACTATTTCACGCGCCAGGGGGCCGAGGCGACGCTCCACTGGCACGAGGGCGGCCACGAATTGCGGCAGGACGAACTGGCCGCGATCCAGTTGGTCCTGCAGAACTGAGCCATGCCTTTCCGCGCCCATAGCTACGAGCAGACGGTGATCTTCGGTGAAGATCACCGTTCCGCCGTGGCGCAGGCGCTGGAGGGGAGGCACGGGTTCATCGTGACGACGCCCGGCCACAAGCCGGTGGCGGAAGCGCTGGCGGCGGAACTCGGGCATGGCACAATCTGCGCGATGGCGCGGATGCATACGCCGGTGGCGGTGACCGAGGAGGCGCTGGCGAAGCTGACGTCTTCCGGCGCGGAGCAGATCGTCGCCATTGGCGGCGGCTCGGCGATCGGACTGGGCAAGGCGCTGGCCTTACGAACGGGGCTGGAACAGATCGTGGTGCCGACCACCTATGCCGGCTCAGAGATGACGCCGGTGCTGGGGCAGACCGAAAATGGCCGCAAGACCACTTTGCGGGACGAGCGGGTGCGGCCCGGGACGGTGATCTACGATGTCGGGCTGACGCTGACCTTGCCGCCCGACATATCGGCGGCCAGCGGCATGAACGGGTTGGCGCATGCGGTCGAAGCGCTCTATGCGCCGGATCGGGTGCCGCTTTCAACGCTCGCCGCGCAACGCGCTATCCACCTCTTCGGTGCGAGCCTGCCGGCGATCGCGCGCGATCCGGTTGATCGTGCGGCGCGGGAGCGGGCGCTGGAGGCGGCTTATCTTGCAGGCTTTGCGCTCGGACAGACGACGATGGGGCTGCATCACAAGCTGGCGCATGTGCTGGGTGGCATGCTGGACCTGCCGCATGCGCAGACCCACGCAGCCTTGCTGCCGCATGTAGCGCGCTTCAATGCGGCGAGCCTGGTTGTCGTGCTGGGTTCCGATCCGGGAGGCGCGATCGCGGCCATTGGCGCTGCGGCAGGAGCGCCGACTTCGTTGCGGGTGCTGGGCATGGCCGAGAGCGATATCGAGCGGGTGATCCCCGAGGTGCTTGGGGCGGGTTATACCAATCCGCGCAGTGTGAGCGAGCAAGACCTCCGTGCCCTGCTGCGGGCGGCCTGGGCGGGATCGCCTAAATGAGGCCGTGCTCGCGCATGGCGGCCTCTTCGTCCGGCGTCACGTAAGCGAAAATCTTGAGTGAGCCATCGGCTTCGGTGAGGAAATAGTGGTTGGCGAAGGTGATGCTGCCTTCCGCTCCATCCTTGCGGTAGCGGAAATCCCAGCCGACGCGCGCCATGGCGTGGAGGTCGTCGATCTCCGTCACCGCGACGCCGGTGAGGTTCATCGCGGTGGCGCCGACGGCGCGATAATTGTCGTAGCCCTGCGGGATCACCTTGCGCAGGTCCTCCCCGTTGGGCGCGCCATAGACGCCCTTGGGCGAGCTTCCCACGAAATAGGCGGCAAAGCAGGCGGCGATGGCTTCGGTGTTGTCGGCCGGCGGGTCGGCGAGGGCCGCGTTGGCCAGCCGCGCATAATCGATAAAGAAAGTCTTTACCCTGTCGCTCAGTGCCGTCATCGTCTGCCTATTGTTTTGGTTTGATTATGCTTCTACCAACGCCGCATCCCATTTGGGGTTGCCGCGCCCGGCCAACAGAAGGAATCCGCCATGCTGCTCCGGATAATGTTCGTCCTTGCCATGTTCGTCCTGGCCGCGCCGGTGGCGCAAGCCGCCAGCTTCGATTGCGCCAAGGCTTCCACGCCATTCGAGAAGGCCATCTGTTCCGATCCGGCGCTTTCGGCGCAGGACGAGGTGCTTGCGGTCGCCTACCAGACGGCGGTGGGCGGGTTGAGCAAGGCGGCTTCGGACGCGATGCTCAAGGGCCAGCGCGACTGGCTGGGCTTTATCGGCAAGGTCTGCGCCGACGACATGCTGCCGGGCCAGGAAAAGATCGCGGACGAGCGCGTCGCCTGCCTTTCGAGCCAGTACATCACCCGCATCCGCTCGCTCGAGGGCAGCCGGATGCTGGGAGGGCTGCGGTTCTATCTCGCCGATACCTTCTGGTCGGCTCCCGACCCGGAAGGGGAGAGCTATTACAAGATTGCCACCGACACGACTTCGGCCGTCCAGCTCGACGGCAAGGGCGCGGAGGCCAAGGGCTTCAACGCCATGGTCAATGCCGAGCTGGCGAGCGGCACCAAGACCGACAGCACCGAGGACAATGAGGGGGAATCGCGCACCTCGTCCGACCATGATCTTTCGCTGACGGTTTCCCATGTGAGCGATGCGCGGATCGATGTCGAGGTTTCGACCTATTGGTTCGGGCACGGGGCGGCCCACGGCAATTACGGCATCACCTACCTGCATTTCCTGCGCGGCGAAGGCCGCCCGCTGCAGGCGTCGGACATCTTTACCGGCAAGAAGTGGGTGACGCCGGTGGCTGACCTCGTGCTCAAGCGGCTCAAGGACGACCGGGGCGAACTGCTCTGGGATATCGAGCAGTCCTGGCTCGAAGAGGTCGTGGCCGATACCTCGCGCTGGAACATCACGGATAACGGCCTCGTCATCCAGTTCCAGCCCTATGAGGTCGCGTCCTATGCCGATGGCGCGGTGACCGCGGAAATCTCCTGGCAGCAGCTCAACGACTACATGACCGAAGGCGCTACCTCGCTCATCTACTGAGCGAGGTCAGCCGCGCGGGGCGAGGAGATCGGCCCATTCGGGGTGGCGCCGGAACTGGGCGACGACGTAGGAGCAATAGGGGATGATCTTGATCCCCTCCCTGCGCGCGTCCTCGATGGCCTTGCGCACGATGTCCTCGGCAATGCCTTGCCCGCGATATTCGGGCGGCACGCCGGTATGGTCGATGGCGATCACGCCCGGGCTTACCCAGCGATAGGTCATCTCGCCTTCGAACCCTGGGGCGAGGTGCACGACATAGCGCCCCGAAGACGGGCCATCCTCGCGCTCGACGCGGTGCTTGTAGTCGGCCAATTGCATTCCCTTCCAGCTCGCTAGATGTGAGTTATATCGTCCAGCAGCTCGGGAAACAGTGCTTTTTCCGAAAGGAAGGGGTGCACGGCCAGTGCCGCAGAAATGTCCCGGATGGCGAGACCCCGCTTGTCCTGGGCCAGGTAGATGAGGGCCCGGCCGGAGAGCGCGCCGAAATGGCGGGGCTCGTATTGCAGGGTCTTTTCAATGTCGGCGAGGGAATCCTCGTAGTCCCGCAGCAGGTAATAGACGGTTGCGCGCTGGTTCCAGCCCTCGGCATAGGTCGGGTAGTCGCGCACGATGCCGGACAGCACGCCCAGGGCCATGGGCAGGTTCATGTGCCGGCGGGCAGTCAGCGCCTGGGACATGCGTTCGGCGAGCTCGGGATCCTTGGGCGTGAGCCAGATGACCTGAATGCGCCGGTCGATGTCGCGGGCGGTCTTGGCGTCGCTCGCGTGGCGCAATTGCGTGAAAAGGGCGTCGAGCTGGGGATCGGGCGCGGCCTGGGTCTGCGTGAAGGCCGCCTGCGGGGCGGCCAGCAGCAGGAGCAGGCCCAGAAGGGCCGGGATTGCCCAGCGGGTGAGAGCGATCACTGCACGCATGGCGGGATTGTCGCCCCGCCGGGCGGGCGAGGCAATAGCTATCTGGCGACGGGACGTCGCATCACGATTTCTCCCTCGAACATCTCTCCGGTCGGGGCGAAGCCTTCCCCGACATAGAGTTCGGCGGCGACGACATTCTCGGGCGCGACCCCCAGATAGATGGCGTCGCACCCGGCGAGGGCCGAAAGCCTGGCGATGAGTGCGCGCAGGGCGGCGCGGCCGAAGCCGCGGCCCTGATAGCGGTGGTCGATCATCAGCCGGTAAATCCAGTAATTGTCGTCGTCCGAATCCAGAGCGTACATGGCAAAGCCGACGACAAGGCCACCGGCGGCGATGGCCAGTGGAAAGCATTCGGGATTTTCGTCGGCCTCATCAAGCGATTCAGCGTTGCTGGCGACGAAGTCGTCCTGGTCGGGAGAGACATGCAGGCCGAGGACGGCGGTGCGTCCGGCGGCGTCGATCGGGATTAGGGTAACGGTCATTGCAGGACCTTTGATCGCGTTGCGTTGCGCGATACCTGGCCGGTGCGGCTTACGCGGGCATTACAGCCCGCGCCTTCAGTGGGTCGCGTCGGTCTTCTGCCAGCGCAATTGCAGCGAACGACCGAAGCCGCCGAGCCAGGGCGCGAAGAACAGCAGGATCTTCCGGTGGAAATGCACCAGGAGGTAGAGCACCGTGAGGATCGCGGCGCCCACGATAATGACGAGTTCGAGCGAGAGACCGATCGACTTGAGCCAGGCCGTCAGCAGCATGCCGGGCAGGATATGGGCGGCTGCCCAGGCAAAGGCGGAGGTGACGTTGATGATGGTGAACCAGCGATAGGTCATGCCCATCATGCCGGCAATGCCCGGCACCACGGCCTTCACGCCCGGAATGAAACGGCCGATGAAGACCGATTTGCCGCCGTGGCGGGCAAAGAAGACTTCGCCCTTGGCCAGGAGCGGCAAGTAGTTCCGGAACGGCCAGATGGTCTTGATGCGGTCCTTGAGCAGGTGCCCGACCGTATAGGAGACGGCATCGCCGATGACCGCGCCGATGACGGCGGCCAGGTAGATCGGCCAGAAGGGTAGCTTGCCGGTGGCGATGATGCCGCCCACGAGCAGGAGAACGGGTGTCGAGGGCACGAAGAGGCCCAGGATGAACACCGCCTCGCCGATGGCGACGAGGAAGATAAACACGATCGAGAGCCAGAAATTATCCGAAACGCTGTTCAGGAAAGCTTCCAGATACGCCGAAATCTGGTGCAGAAACTCTATCATGCGTCCGGTCTGTCTCCGTTGCGGCGGCCTGCGCAGCAGATGCCATGGCAGCATCATTAGGCTCAAATCGCCCCGCCGCATAGCGAACAGTTAGATCGGGAGCGGGGCGGGGAGCAACTATAGAAACGACGGGGACGTTGACAATAGTTTGAGGGGACAGCGAAACTCCTGTCATGGAGCCGTAACGGAGCTGAAGGTGTCTTTTCCCATCCACCACATGATCGCCTCCGGCCCGCGTCCGGTCGCCCCGTTTTCCCACGCCGTCGAGGCCGATGGCTGGGTGTTCGTCACCGGCCAGATGCCGACCGATCCGGCGGCTCCCGATGCCCCGCTGCCCGAGGGCGTCGAGGCGCAGACGCGGCGGGTGATGGAAAACCTCAAGCTGGTGTTGGGCGGGATCGGGCTGACGCTGGAGAACGTCACGTTCGTGCGGATCTATCTCACGCAGTTCGAGCGCGACTATGCGGCGATGAATGCGACCTATCAGACCTATTTCGAGCCGGGGAAACTGCCGGGGCGCACCACTGTGGGGGTGACGGCGCTCGCGGTCGGGGCGCTGGTGGAGATCGACCTGGTGGCGCGGCGGCCCTAGGCCAGCCAGCCGTAGCGGCAACGCCCTCTCCCGCCCAGGGGAGAGGGCAATCGTGCGCCTGATCAGGCCTTGGCGTCCTTCTTGGCCTGGGCGACTTTCGTGGCCTGCGATACGCGGCCCTTTTCGCTCGGTGCGCCGACCTTCCTGGTGCGGGTGGTGGCCTTGGCCTTCATGCCGGCGCTGGCGGTGGCACCGCTCTCCGGGCGGTTGGCGGTCTTGGCGCCGTCCTGCTTGCGGGCGAGGGCGCGCCGGGAATTGGTGACCAGTTCCTCGCGGCGGGCGCGCGCGGTGCGGCGGGAGCGTTCCTTGTTGGTGCGCGAGATGGCCTCGGCATAGATGGCGGCGTAGCGGCGCTGGTTGGCCTCGTATTTCTCGACGCTACCGGCCTGGCTGCCGCGACCCTTGGTGGAGCGGCGGTGGTTGTTGATGAGCCGGGTCGAGCGGTCGCGCCGTTCACGCAGGCGCGTGGAGAGTTGCCGCAATTCCTCGGAGGTGAGCTCGGAAAGGCCGGGATGCCGGGCCTGTTCGACGAGATCGGCATCTTCCTTGGAAAGGACGTGTCGAAGGTCTGATCGCGTAACCGCCATTCGTATTCCCCTGAAATGCGGAGCAGAAGCGCTCCCAACCAAGGGAAATGACTAAAGTGCCCAATAGGTTGCAGCGGTGGCGAGAACAAGCAGCCAGGGCGGCACGCGCAGCAGGGTCAGGGCGCCGAAGGCGGCGAGCGCCAGGGCGAAGTCGCGGGGCGAGGAAACGGCGCTGGTGAAGACCGGATCGTAGAGCGCGGCCAGCAGCAGGCCGACGACGGCGGCATTGGCGGTTTCCAGTGCGGCACGCATCCGTGGATTGGCGCGCATCCGATGCCAGAAGGGCAGGGCGCCCAGCACCAGCAGGAAAGAGGGCAGGTAGATGCCGACGAGGGCGAGGCTCGCGCCGGCAAGGCCGTTGGGTGGGGCGGTCAGCAGTGCGCCGGCATAGGCGGCGAAGCTGAAGAGCGGGCCAGGCACGGCCTGTGCGGCGCCGTAGCCGGCGAGGAAAAGGTCGCGATCGATGAAACCGGGGGCCACCAGTTCACCCTCGAGTAGGGGCAGGACGACGTGACCGCCGCCAAAGACCAGGGAACCGGTGCGATAGAAGCGGTCGAAGATGTCGAGTGCGCCATTGCCGGTGAGGTTGGCGAGGAGCGGCAGGCCGGCGAGCAGGACGAAGAAGAGAACGAGGAAAACGAGGCCTTCGCGGCGACCGCGCGTAGCGGGTTCGTCAGGCGCCGCTACTGTCGTCGCGGGCTTGCCGGCGAGACCGAAGAGGATGGCGGCGGCGAGAACGGCCAGTTGGACGAGGCCGTTGGGGATGAGCAGCACGATGATCGCCGAGACGAGGGCGATGATTTGCCGGCGCGGATCGGGGGCGAGGCTGCGGCCCATGCTCCAGACCGCCTGGGCGACGACGGCGAGGGCGGCGATCTTGAGACCATGCAGGATACCGGCATCGGCCAGCCAGGGCAGGGCCGAGAGGCCATAGGCGAAGGCCAGCAGCAGGAGCACGGAGGGCAAAGTGAAGGCGAACCAGGCGGCAAGGGCGCCGGGATAGCCTGCCCGCATCTGGCCGATGGCGATGCCGACCTGGCTGGAGGCGGGGCCGGGCAGGAACTGGCAGAGCGCGACGAGGTCGGCATAGTCGGCGTCGCTCAGCCATTTGCGGCGTACGACGAAGGCCTCCCGGAAATAGCCCAGATGCGCCACCGGTCCGCCGAAACTGGTAAGGCCCAGCTGCAGGAAGACCAGGAAGACTTCGGCGAGGCGGGAGAGGAACGAGGGTGGCAAGCGATCCAGCCGGGCAAAGGGAAGTGCCTCTGGTTGGCATGGACCCGTGTCATATGCAATCGGGGCCCGAGGGCCCCGATTGTCGGTAGGTTTGGTGTCAGCCGCTATAGGGGACGGTGAGCTGGGTCTGCTCGCCCAGGCCGTCAATGCCCAGGTGCATGGTCTGCCCCGGCTTGAGCCAGATCGGTTCCGGCTTGATGCCCATGCCGACGCCCGGCGGGGTGCCGGTGGTGATGACGTCGCCCGGCTGCAGGCTCATGAACTGGGAAATGTAGTGTACCAGGAACTGGACGCCGAAGATCATGGTCTTGGTCGAACCGTCCTGATAGCGGTGGCCGTCCACGTCCAGGAACATCTTGAGGTTCTGGGGATCGGCGACTTCGTCGCGCGTCACCAGCCACGGGCCGATCGGGCCGAAAGTGTCTGCCGACTTGCCCTTGGTCCACTGGCCGCCGCGCTCGGTCTGCCAATGGCGCTCGGAAAGATCGTTCACCACGCAATAGCCGGCGACGTAATCGAGGGCATCCTTCTCCTCGACGTAGCGGGCTTCCTTGCCGATGATCACACCCAGCTCGACTTCCCAGTCGGGCTTGAGGGTGTTCTTGGGCAGGATGACGTTGTCGTTCGGGCCGCAGATGGCGCTGGTGGCCTTCATGAAGAGGATCGGCTCGGCAGGGATGGCGGCGCCGGTCTCGGCGGCGTGGTCGGCATAGTTGAGGCCGACGCAGATGAACTTGCCGACCTGGCCGACGCAGGGGCCGATACGGGTCGAGGGATCGATGACCGGAAGCTTGGTGGCGTCGACCTTGCGCAGGCGGTCGAGGCTCTCGGACGAGAGCACCGCGCCGGCAATGTCGGGAACGACGCTGGAGAGGTCACGGATGGAACCGTCAGCGGCCAGAATCGCCGGCCTTTCGGCGCCTTTGGCGCCAACGCGGAGAAGCTTCATAGATCAATACCCTCTTTGCAGTTGAACGAAGGCTTAAGCGGATGGCGGCGCGGAGTCGAGGTCAACCTTGGTCGAAAACGTCCGTTTCCGCGCGAAATTTTCGCCCGTTGCTCAGGCGCCCGGCGCCGCCACCAACGAGACACCCTTGACCTGGGCAAAGACCGGCATGCCGGGGGCCAAGCCCAGAGCGGCGACCGAACGTTGCGTGACGCGCGCAAGCATCTGCTGGCCGCCAATCCTGAGGACAACGTTGGCGTCGGCGCTGTTGAGGGGCTCGATGGCGAGGATATCGGCGCGCAGGATATTGAGGATGGTGGTGCGCGAGGGCGCTTCGACGGCGAGGCTGACGTCGCGGGCCATGAGCCGCACGCGGACGGCTTCGCCGGCAGGACCGGCTTCGGCGGCGACGAGCAGCGGCTGGCCCTCGAGGTCGAGTTCGGCGAGGCCATCGGCCGCCTGGGCGACGACCCGCGCGGTCAGGACCGAGGCGGCGTCGCGGTTGTGGCGGAAGGGGAGCTTGTCGCTGGTCAGCATGGCGTTGAGGGGGCCGCTGGCGACGACGCTGCCCATCGACATCAGCAGCATGTGCGAGGCCAGGCGCTCGACCTCGGAGATGTCGTGGCTCACAAGGATCATGGGCAGGCCGAGAGCCGAATGCAGGGTCTCGAAATAGGGGAGGATTTCCTCCTTGGCGCCGCGATCGAGGGCGGACATCGGCTCGTCGAGCAGCAGCAGGCGGGGCTGGCTCAGGAGGGCGCGGCCGAGGGAAACGCGCTGGCGCTCGCCGCCTGACAGGCGCTCGGGCGCCCGGTCGAGGAGCTTCCAGATCTTGAGGAGTTCGACCACGGCATCGAAGGTGATGGCCTTTTCGCCACGCGCCCGGCGATTGCCGTAAAGGAGGTTGGCGCGCACCGAGAGGTGCGGGAAGAGGCTCGGCTCCTGGAAGACATAGCCGATACCGCGCTTATGCGCCGGCACGAAGTGGATGTTGTCCTGCCAGACGAGACGCCCAAGGGCACAGCGTCCGTTGAGGTGTTCAAGGCCGGCAATGGCGCGCAAAACGGTGGTCTTGCCCGAGCCTGAAGGGCCGAAGAGCGCGGTGACGCCATCGAGCGGGGCTTCGAACTGGGCATCGAGGCGGAAGGCGCCGAGATCGCCCTTGAAGGCGGCGGAGAGTGTGCTCACGGCTTCACCCGCGCCACGCGCCGGTCGATGCTCAGCGTGATGAAGATGACGAGGAAGGCGAAGACGACCATGCCAAGCGAGAGGATGTGGGCCTCCACCCATTGCAGGCGCTCGACATAATCGTAGATGGCGATGGAGAGTACCTTGGTCTGGCCCGGGATATTGCCGCCGATCATGAGCACCACGCCGAACTCGCCGACCGTATGGGCGAAGCCGAGTACCGCGCCGGTGAGGAAGCCGGGCCGCGCCAGCGGCAGGGCGATGGTGAGGAAGCGGTCGAACGGGGAGGCGCGCAGGGTGGCGGCGACTTCGAGCGGGCGGTGGCCCATGGCGTCGAAGGCATTGCGGATCGGCTGCACGACAAAGGGCATGGAATAGATCACCGAGCCGATGACGAGGCCCCAGAACGAGAAGGCGAGCGTCCGGCCGCCCCAGAGCCCGGCGATGAGCCCGCCCGGCCCGTTGGGGCCGAGGAGGAGCAGCAGGTAGAAGCCGAGCACGGTCGGCGGCAGGACGAGGGGCAGGGAGACGATCGCGCCGACGGCCTCTTTCCAGCGCCATTGCGAACGGGCCAGCCACCAGGCGATGGGCGTGCCGATGACGAGAAGAATCGCAGTGGTGATGGTGGCCAGCGACAGCGTCAGGGCTATCGGCGGCCAGAGGTCGGAAAAGGCGAGCATGGCAACGCTCCGGTGAAGAGGGCAGCGTTGCCCACCCTGCCGCTAGAGGTCCCTGGAGTGCAAGCGATCAAGGATCAGGGCGTAACTTCGTAGCCCGACTTCCTGATGATGGCTACGGCCTCGTCGCTCCTGAGGTAATCGAGGAAGGCCTTGGCGGCAGGCTCGTTCTCGCCGGTCTTGAGCAGCACGGCATCCTGCCGGATGGGCTGGTAGAGTTCGGCGGGAACCAGCCATTGGGTACCCTTGTCCGAGCCGATCACCTGGCTCAGGGCCACGAAGCCGAGTTCGGCGCTGCCGCTTTCGACGAATTGCTGGGCCTGGGAAATGTTCTGGGCGGTGACGATCTTGGGCGCGAGCGTGTCGTAAAGGTTCAAGGCCTTGAGCGTTTCGACGGCGGCGGCGCCATAGGGGGCTGTTTCGGGGTCGGCGATCGAGAGCTTCTGGAAGGCGTCAGCCTTGAGCACGTCGGCACCGGCGGTGACGTCAGTGGCGATGCCGTAGAGCACGAGCTTGCCTTGGGCATAGGTGAAGACGGTGCCGTCCACGCCGTAGCCTTCGTCCACGGCCTTCTGCGGGCGCTGGTCGTCGGCGGCGAGGAATATCTGGAAGGGCGCGCCCTGGGTGATCTGGGTATAGAGCTGGCCGGTCGCCCCAAAGCTCAGCTGCAGTTCATCGCCGGTTTTGGCCTTGAAGGCGGTGGCCAGTTCCTCGGCCACCTTGGTGAAGTTGGCGGCAACCGCCACGCTCACCGTCGCGGCATGGGAAGGGAGCGCCACGCCCAGGCTGAGAATGGCGGCGGCAAGCATTAGTCCAGGACGCATTGGGAACCCTCGATATGTTTGCGCGAACATATCGAGAGCATTGAACGATGGCAACCGGCCTCAGGGGTGCTGGATGCCGGTGGCGCCGACGAAAACGGAGTAAACGGCGTTGGTCGAGGTGATGAACAGCCGGTTGCGGCGCGCGCCGCCGAAGGTGACGTTCGAGACCGGGTTGGGCAGCTTGATGCGGCCGAGCGCCAGGCCGCCAGGGTCGTAGCAGTTCACGCCCGCGCCGGCGCTGGTCCAGACATTGCCCTCGGTATCGAGCCGCATGCCGTCGGCCTTTTCGACATCGACGAAGACACGGCTGTTGCTGACCTTGTTGTCGGCCGAGACATCGAACTGGCGGATATGGGCGGGGCAGTCGGGGTCGTGGCTGCGGCCGGATTCGATGACGTAGAGGGTCGATTCGTCGAGGGAGAAGGCGAGGCCGTTGGGCTTCTGGAAATCGTCGATGGCGATTTCGAGCGAGCCATCGGCGGGATCGAAGCGGTAGACGTAGCAGCCGTCCTGCTCCATGTCGGCCTTGTAGCCCTCATAATCCGACATGATCCCGTAATTGGGGTCGGTGAACCAGATGGTGCCGTCGGACTTGACCACGACGTCGTTGGGCGAATTGAGCCGCCTGCCGCGATAGCTGTCGGCAATGGTAGTGATGGTGCCGTCGGCCTCGGTGCGCAGGACCGCACGGGCGCCGTGCGAGCAGGAGACGAGGCGGCCCTGCCGGTCGCGGGTATTGCCGTTGATGTAGTTGGAGGGCGTGCGGAAGACCGAGACGCCCAGGTCCGGCACCCAGCGCAGCATGCGGTTGTTGGGGATGTCGCTCCAGAGGAGATAGCCGCCGTCGTTGAACCAGACCGGGCCTTCGGCCCAGCGGCACTTGTCGAAGATGAGTTCGAGATCGGCGATGGGCACCGTCAGATCGTAGAACTTCTTCTCGTAATATTCGTAGGCGTCCCCGACTATGGCCATGCTGTCCTCCCGGCTGGGGTGATCCAAACAGCAATTGCGCCTATCGGGCAAGGCGTCAGAGGGCGATGAGCCCGGCCTCGGTGTGGCGGAAGCCGCAGGCGCGGTAGAAGCCGGCGAGATGCGGCTCGTAGTCGACATGGAGCCAGCCTGCGCCGCGGGCTCGGGCAGCGCTGGTGACGAGGGCCACGAGTTCGGTGGCGATCCCCTGGCGGCGATAGTCGGGATGGACGGTGGTATCGAGAAGGAAGGCGTGGATGCCGCCGTCGCTCGCCACGTTGACGTAGCCGATCAGGGCGGCGCCATCATAGGCTCCGGCATGGACGAGGCTGCGGGCGAGCACGGGCGCGAAGCTCGCCGGGTGGGCGTCGCTCCAGGCGGCCTGCCAGAGCGCGCGCAGTTCGGCGTCGTCGGGGTGCGGATCGAGGCGGTATGAAATGGGCATGCGCCATTCTGGCGGCGCCCGGGGCCGACGACAATAGGCCGGCTGATGAGGGCTTGACCTTCCAATTATGGGAAGCCCTACATGAAGGGCCGACGCAATGCAAAAGAGCCGGGATTCGCACGGTTCGACGGAAGAGATTCATGAACGAGCACACCCATCATTCGACCCCGGCAAGCCCGGCCGTGACCCGCGATCCGGTTTGCGGAATGACGGTCGACATGGAAAAGACCGCCCACAAGACCGTGCATGAAGGCCGCGAGTTCGGGTTCTGCAGCGCCGGCTGCAAGGCCAAGTTCGAGGCTTCGCCGGAGACCTACCTGACGGCCAAGGACCCGGTCTGCGGCATGAACGTCGACCGCGCCAAGGCCAAGTGGATGAGCAAGCACGAGGGCAAGCGGTATTATTTCTGCTCGCAGGGGTGCCAGGCCAAGTTCGAAGCCGAGCCGCAGAAGTATCTCGAAGCGGTGCCCTTCGCCGTGGCCGAGCCGCTGATGGCCGGGCGGCACGGGCACAGCCATGCGCATGCCCACGCCCAGGCCACTGCGCCGGCGGGGACGAAGTATACCTGCCCGATGCACCCCCAGATCGTGCAGGACGGGCCGGGCGATTGCCCGATCTGCGGCATGGCGCTCGAGCCGATGGGCGTGCCGCCCGCCGATGCGGCCAATCCCGAGCTCGAGGATTTTTCGCGCCGGATGTGGATCAGCGCCGCGTTCAGCGTGCCGTTGCTGCTTATCTCGATGGGACCGATGGTGGGCCTGCCGTTCCGCGAATGGATCGGCGAGCCGCTGGCGAGCTGGATCGAGCTGGTGCTGGCGACCCCGGTCGTGCTGTGGGCGGCACAGCCGTTCTTCCGGCGCGCCTGGGCATCGCTCGTCAACCGTTCGCCCAATATGTGGACGCTGATCGGGCTGGGTACCGGGGCGGCTTATCTCTTCTCCGTGGTGGCGGTGTTGTTCCCGGGGATATTCCCGATGGAGATGACGCATATGAACGGCGCGCCGCCGGTCTATTTCGAGGCGGCGGCGGTGATCATCACGCTGGTCTTTGTCGGGCAGGTGCTGGAACTGCGCGCCCGCGAGCAGACCGGCAAGGCGCTGCGCGCACTTTTCGATCTCGCGCCCAAGACGGCGCGGCGCATCGAGAACGGCGCCGAGACCGACGTGCCACTCGAAGCGGTGCAGCAGGGCGACCTGCTACGCGTCCGTCCGGGCGATGCCGTGCCGGTGGATGGCGTCGTGGTCGAGGGTTCCTCGTTCGTGGATGAATCCATGCTGACGGGCGAGCCTGTGCCGGCCGAAAAGACGCAGGGGGCCGACGTCACCGGCGGTACGCTCAACGGCGAAGGCACCTTCATCATGAAGGCCGAGCGGGTGGGCGCGGAAACGCGGCTCTCGCAGATCGTAGAGCTGGTTTCCAAGGCCCAGCGCAGCCGTGCGCCGATCCAGGCGCTGGCCGACCGGGTCGCCTCCTGGTTCGTGCCGACGGTGGTGCTCGTGGCTATCCTGAGCTTTGCCGCCTGGTGGATCTGGGGGCCCGATCCTAAGATCGCTTATGCGCTGGTGGCTGCGGTTTCGGTGCTCATCATCGCATGTCCCTGTGCGCTGGGGCTCGCCACGCCGATGTCGGTGATGGTTGCCACGGGGCGCGGCGCGCGGGCCGGCGTGCTGGTCAAGGACGCCAAGGCACTCGAAGGCTTTGCCCGCATCGACACGCTGATCGTCGACAAGACCGGTACCCTTACCGAAGGCAAGCCGACGCTGGGCGACGTCATCGCCGACAAGGGCATCGATGAAGGCTGGGTGCTGGCCGTCGCAGCGGCGCTGGAGCGCGGCTCGGCCCACCCGATCGCCACGGCCATCGAGCGGGGGGCGCAGGAGCGCGGTGCGCGGTCGCTGGAGGTTGCCGATTTCCACTCGGTGACCGGCAAGGGCATTACCGCCACGGTCGCGGGCCAGAAGGCAGCCCTCGGCAATGTGGCGCTGATGGAAAGCCTCAAGATCGAGGTGCCGCAGAAGTTCATCGACCTGATGGGCAGCGCGGCGCATGCGGCCAAGACCTCCGTGCTCGTTGCCGAGAACAGCCGGCTGATCGGCGTCATCACCGTCTCCGATCCCATCAAGCCGACGGCCAAGGCGGCCGTGGCGGAGCTCGGCCGGCTGGGCATCGAGGTCATCATGGCGACGGGCGATGCCCGTGGTCCGGCCAATGCCGTGGGTGAGGCGCTGGGGATCGCGCGGGTCGAGGCCGGCATGACGCCGGAAGCCAAGCACGAACTGGTCGAAACCCTCAAGCGCCAGGGCCGCAAGGTGGCGATGGCGGGCGATGGGGTCAACGATAGCCCGGCTTTGGCGGCGGCCGATGTCGGCATCGCCATGGGCACGGGTGCGGATGTCGCCATCGAGTCGGCGGGGATCACGCTGATGCAGGGCGATCTTTCGGCGATCGTGCGGGCGCGGCACCTTTCGGAAGCGACGCTCCGCAACATCAAGCAGAACCTGTGGTTCGCCTTCGGCTACAACACGCTGGGCATTCCGCTGGCGGCGGGCGTGCTGTTCCCGATCTTCGGCTGGCTGCTCTCGCCGATGGTCGCGGCGGCAGCCATGAGCCTCTCGTCGGTGAGCGTCATCGGCAACGCCTTGCGGCTAAGGTCGGTCAAGCTCTGAGGTGAAGGCCCCGGATGAGGATCCGGGGCCTTTTGGTTTGGGCTATTGTGCTGGCGGCGTGACGCCGAGATTGCTCGGCATGGTCGCCGTGCATTGCTTGGCGATATCGGCGATCGCCGCGTTCTGTTCCGGCGAGGACGTCGGCTGTTCGATCACCGACCAGAGATCATCACGCACGATGCGCTCGACGGCGCAACCGCAATAAGCGGTGCAGTGGTCATCGGTATTGCCATTGGCCTTGCAGGTGGCCACGCAGCTCGAAACGAAGGAATCGACGCGCGTGGGTGCATCGGCCGGGCGGGCATTGGCGATCGGGTAGATGATGCCGAGCAGGATCGGCTGGTGGACGAGGTAGATGATGAGGCTCCACCGGCCGAGAACGATCAGCGGCCTGAGGATGTTTGCGGGCTTCCAGGCTGCGATCGTCGTGGCAAGTGGCGAGGCGAGCACCAGCCTTGCCAGAGCCATGCCCACCAGCACCATGCCGAACCAGGGGAAGATCGGCACCAGGTCGTTGGTGGCGGGCGGGACCTCCCAGAAGCCGATCCAGGCAATGCGCGGGTCGTTGAAGGCAACATTGCTGAAAAAGAGCGGCACGATGAGGAAGACCGCGCCGACCAGTGCGGTCAGCCAGGGCGGCAGGCGCAGGAAGGGCAGCGCCATGAGGCTGAAGAGCGCGATGGCGTGCAGGATGCCGAAAAAGACGAAGGTTTCCGGAAAGAGGATATAGGTGCCGATGGTGACGGCGGCGGCGCCGGCCGCGATCATGGCGAAGCGCCGCCAGAACGAGGGCCAGCGGATGCCCCGCCCATGCGCCAGCACCAGGCTCACCCCGACCAGCAGCAGGAAACCCCCAAGGATGAGGTGCTGGAAGATGCGCCAGCCGGTATCGACGGTGATGTCGATCGGGATGAGCTGGAAGTAGCTAAGATCCCACGCGCAGTGGTATATGACCATCGCCACTATGGCGACGCCGCGCAGGACGTCGACTATGGCGAAACGGGGAGGCTTGGCGGGGGCGCCGGTCAAGGACATTGTAGATTCTCGTTGGTCGGCGCAGCGTGCCGCGGTCGGGAGTTAGCCATTGCCTGCGGCTGCGGGCAAGGTGGATTGACCATTGCGCGCCCTGGCTGTACCACCGAGTACGCATTTGTATGTGAAGGGTTAGTTCATGGGTGAGCTGGATCGGGTTCTCACGATCGAGGACATGAAGGCGCTGGCCAAGCGCAAAGTGCCCAAGCAGTTCTTCGATTACGTCGATAGCGGCGCCTGGACTGAGGGCACCTATCGCGCCAACGAGGACGATTTCCGCAAGATCAGCTTCCGCCAGCGGGTCGCGGTGGACATGGACAATCGCAGCATTGCCTCGACCCTTGTCGGGCATCCGGTGGCGATGCCGGTCGCGACGGCGCCCGTCGGGTTCCTGGGCATGCAGAGCGCGGATGGCGAGATCAAGGCGGCGCGCGCGGCCGAAAAATTCGGCGTGCCCTTCACGCTTTCGACCATGAGCATCTGCTCGATCGAGGATGTGGCCGAGAACACCAGCAAACCGTTCTGGTTCCAGCTCTACGTCATGCGCGACCGCGACTTCGTCAACCGGCTCATCGATCGCGCCAAGGCGGCCAGGTGCTCGGCTCTGGTGCTGACGATGGACCTGCAGATCCTCGGCCAGCGGCACAAGGACCTGCGCAACGGCATGTCGGCGCCGCCGAAATTCACGCCCAAATTCGTCTTCGAAATGATGCGCAAGCCCGGCTGGGCCATGGGCATGCTCGGCACCAACCGTCACACGTTCCGCAATATTGCGGGGCACGTCGATGGTGCGGGCGACCTTTCCAAGCTCGCAGCCTGGACCAGCTCGCAGTTCGACCCGACGCTCAACTGGCGCGACATTGCCTGGATCAAGGAGCGGTTCGGCGGACCGGTGATCGTCAAGGGTATTCTCGATCCGGACGATGCGCGGCAGGCGGTACAGCACGGGGCCGACGCCATCGTGGTCTCCAATCACGGCGGCCGCCAGCTCGACGGCGCCCCCTCGACCATCAGGGTATTGCCCGAGATCGTCGATGCGGTGGGCTCGCAGACCGAAGTGCTGATGGATGGCGGTATCCGCTCGGGGCAGGACCTCCTCAAGGCCATCGCGCTCGGCGCCAAGGGCGCGCTCCTCGGCCGCACGATCGCATTCGGGGTCGGGGCCGGTGGCGAAGCCGGCGTGGCGTGGGCGCTCGAAATCCTGCGCAAGGAAACCGACATCACCCTGGCGCTGCTGGGCGAGCGGGACATCCACAATGTCGGGCCGCATAATATTTACGCGAATGAGCTGGTGAAGCGGCAGGGGTATTGAGCGCTGGATTTCGGCGCGTGTTTCGATAATCCGCTCCGATCTCTCCCCACCACTGCACTTCCCCGGCCGCAGAGCCGGGGCCCACGGATATCTCCACTCGCGCGGATGGGTGCAATAGGCCCCGGGTCTTCGCCCGGGGAAGTTCCGGGGGCGTGGGCGTAGTTTTTAGCCCCGCACCGGGTCCGGCAGCCGTGTCAGTTGCCGGTACACCAGCTTTGCCACAGTCTGCATCTGTTCCTGCGGCAGGTCGCCGACCACCGTGCAGGTGATGGTGTCGTTGGCCCAGTAGAAGGCATCAAGCCCGTTCACCGTTTCGAACTGATAGGCCTTGGACTTATCCGGCAGCGCGGCCGTGACGTAGACGGTCAGCCGGTCCTTGGTGGCGTTCTCGTACATGAGTTGCGCGGCGGGGCCGGTGTTGCGGTAGACGTCGGGGGGGAGGAGGCGGCCGCCGACGAGGAGGAAGCCTTGCTCGCTCAGGTCCGGGGCGTTGAGCTGGTGGTTGAGGCGGTTGGAGAGCCAGGTGGTGAGGTGCCCCTTGTCGGCCGCAGCGACTTCCACGGCGTGCCGGTTCTCGTTGACATAGAGGGCGTGCGCATTGACCGCGCTGGCGATCAGCAACTGGCCGGGCGTTTCCTCCGGTTGCAGCAGGTCGCGGGCGAACCAGCCGGCACCCAGGCCAAGCCCGATGAGCACGACGGCCGCCGCAGCCATGCGCGGCCAGGAGGCGGCACGGGCCGAGCGCTCGGCGGCCAGGCGATGGGGGTTGAGGCGCGCGGGAACGGGCTCGCCCGCGACGGGATCGTAGAGCGTCTTGATAGCGTCGCGCTGGCGCTGCCAGAGGGCCAGCTCGGCAGCGAGATCGGGATGGGCTTCCAGATGTGCTTCGACCGCAGCGCGCCCGTCGGCATCCAGGCGGCCATCGGCATAGGCCTGGAGCGTGTCATCGGTAATGGTCAGCGGGGCGGTCATTTGACGGTCCTCAATCGGGGAGCTTGCGGATCGCCCCCGGTCATGGTGCGCAAGGCAGCACGGGCACGCCCGAGCCGCGACATCAGTGTGCCGACGGGAATGCCGAGAATGGCGGCGGCGTCGACATAGGGCATGTCCTCGAGCACGACCAGCAGCAGGGCCTCGCGCTGGTCGGCCGGAAGGGTATCGATGGCGCGAGCCAGTTCGGCCAGCGCGATGTGCCCCGGTTGCGCCGGCGGGACGGAGGGTTCGAAGCCCAGCCCGTCGAGCGGCGTCATCGGCCCCTGCCGGCGTTCGCTGCGCGCTCCGTTGCGGTGGAGGTTGAGCAGCATGGTGAAGAGCCAGGCGCGCAACGGACCGCGCGGCCGGAACAGCGCGCTCTTGCGGATGGCGCGTTCGAGGCAATCCTGCACCAGGTCGTCGGCGCGGTCGGCGTCGCGCGTCAGCGCCCGCGCATAGCGGCGCAGGGCGGGAACGCAGGTCTCGATCTCATCGAGAAAGGTCGACACGTGGGTCCTATCAGCTCGAAAGGCGGAACCGGGGAAGTTCCTTTTGGGGGGCACGAACTTCCCCGGCCCCGCGACAGCCCTGCCGGCTGGTCGCTTCAGTCGGCAGGGTCAGCGTTCCCTATTCCTCGTAGGCAGTGTGCCATACGCCGCCGACGCCGTCGCCGGTCGTATCGCCTGCCTTGGTGTCCTTGACCCAGAGGTAGAGCGGCTTGCCCTTGTAGGCCCACATCTTGGTGCCGTCTGTGCGGTCCACGATGCTGAAGTCACCATCGGCCTTGGCGCTGGCATCGGCCGCCAGCGGGGGCCAGTTGGTGGCGCACTTGTCGTAGCAATTGGTCTTGCCGGCTTCGTCCTTGTCGTAGGTGTAAAGGGTCATGCCCTTGGCGTCGGTGAGCACCTGCTTGCCGGCGATCTCGGCGGACTTGATGGCGCCGCCCACATAATCATCGGCAAAGCTCGCCACCGAGCCCAGCGCCAGGAAGGCGGCCGCGCCGAGAACCACGCCGTGCAGTCGGGAAAAAGTCATGACGTCTCTCCTTGCTTGATGCGAGGCGTCGGAATTGTCCCCCCGCACAAGGCATAAACACCGCGGCGCGCGGTTTAATCCGTCGCCTGCAAATTTTTCTTGCGGCCTCATCCATGGCGCGACTCCTGCCGATAGGGTAGGGATGCTGGCCGAATTCGCAGTGATCTGAGGGGGACCTATGTTCGTCGTGGGTGGGGAAAGCCTGATCGACCTCGTTTCCGAGCCGCGCGGGCCGGATGGGGTGATCCACATGCATGCCCATCAGGGCGGCTCGCCCTATAACTGCGCCATAGCGCTCTCCAAGCTCGGCAACGATACCGGTTTTCTCTGCCCCATCTCCAAGGATGGCTTCGGCTCCTATCTCCTCGAGCCGCTCGATGCGGCCGGGGTCAAGACGTTGCTGACGCAGCGCGTGGTGGCGCCGACGACGCTGGCCGTGGTGACACTCAACGAGAAGCGCCAGGCGGCCTACGAGTTCTACCGCGGGGCCGACCGCGCCTTCACCCAGCAGGGCATGGTCGCGGCGCTGCCGCAGACGCTCGATCTCTACCAGATCGGCGGGTTCTGCCCGATCCTGCCGGAGGACGCGGCGATCTGGGCGGAAGTCGTGCGCGCGGCGATGGCCAAGGGCGCGACGATCTCGATCGACCCTAATGTGCGTCCGTCGCTGGTCGATGATTTCGGCAGCTACAAGCAGCGGCTGTCGACCTTCCTCGACCTCGCCCACATCATCAAGATGAGCGAGGAGGATCTGCTGGCGCTGGAGCCCTCGCTCTCGATCGAGGCGCATAGCGCGGCGCTCCTGGCGCGGCCCAATTGCGAGCTGGTGATCGTGACGCTGGGCGAAAAAGGTTCGCTCGCCTATACGCCGGCAGGCCGCGCGAAAGCCGGCATCTGGTCGCCGCCGGTTTTCGGGGACACGGTCGGCGCCGGCGACAGCCTGATGGCCGGCGTGCTCTCGTATCTGCGGGAAAAGGATGCGTTGCGGCCGGGGCCGCTCAAGGCGCTGGGCAGCGCCGAGCTCGAAGCCATGCTGCATTTCGGCGCCGTGGTGGCCGGGCTCAATTGCGGGCAGGTGGGCTGCAAGCCGCCCACCCGTGCCGAGGTCGATGCCGTTCTCTCCGAAGAGCGGCGCTGAGTTCCTCAGGCCTCCGCTCGGATCCGCCGGGCTTCATCGAGCGTCATGGCGGTGTGGTTGAGCCAGGCCGGATCCTCGAACGGATAGTCGGTGCGGAAATGACCGCCCCGGCTCTCGGTGCGCTTGAGCGCTGCGGCGGCGACCATGGTCGCCGAGGTCGTCATGTTGAGATAAGAGCGCGTGACCTTTTCGGAGGTCTCCTCGAGTTCGAGGATGCGGCGCAGCGCTTCGCGCAGGCCCTCGGCGTCGCGCTCGACGCCGACAAGGTCGGTCATCACGTGGCGCAGGTCCTGCACCGCCTTGAGGTTGCGCAGGTTCTCCTCGAATTGTTGGCCCTTGGTCTCGTCCCAGGCAATGCCCTCGAAGGGCAGCAGCATGCGCTGCGGCGGCTCAAGCCCGCCGACGTCCTCGGCGATGCGCGCGGCATAGACCGTGGCTTCGAGCAGCGAATTGGAAGCCAGGCGATTGGCGCCGTGCAGGCCCGTGCACGAGGCTTCCCCGCATGCCCAGAGGCCGGCAAGGCTGGTGCGCCCGCGCGTATCCACCTTGACCCCGCCCATATGGTAATGGGCGGCCGGCGTCACCGGAATGGGCTGGGTGACGGGATCGATGCCCGCTTCGCGGCAATATTGGGTCACCGTCGGGAACGCATCGACGATGCGTTCGCCCAGGGCCTGCCGGGTATCGAGAAAGACCTTATGGCCGGCCTTGATCTGGCGGAAATTGGCGCGAGCGACGATGTCGCGCGGGGCCAGTTCGGCATCGGGGTGGATGGCGGGCATGAAGCGCTCGCCCAGTTCGTTGATGAGGATGGCACCTTCCCCGCGCAAAGCCTCGGTGGCCAGGGGCGCCGGGTCTGCGCCGGTGGCGATGGCGGTGGGATGGAACTGGACGAATTCGGCATCGCCGATCACGGCGCCGGCGCGGGCGGCCATGCCCATGGCGTGGCCGCGCACGCCCGAAGGATTGGTGGTGACGGCGAAGAGCCCGCCCAGGCCGCCTGCGGCCAGCACGGTGGCACGGGCGCGGATGAAGACGGGCTCGATATACTTGTCGCCCAGCTTGCGGCAGAAGACGCCGACCACGCGCCCATCGGCACGGGCGAGATCGACGGCAGTGATGCCTTCGACGATGCGGATCGAGGGGGTGCGGCGCACCTCATCGATGATGGCGGCCATGATGGCAGCGCCGGCGCGGTCGCCCTGCACCTTGACGATGCGGTTGGCCGAATGGGCGGCTTCCCGCCCGAGGAGGAAATTACCGAGCTGGTCGCGATCGAAGGGCGTGCCCCAGCGGGCGAGGTCATCGATGCGGGCGGCGGCTTCCGCCGCCACCGATTCGGCCACGCGCTCGTCGACGATGCCCGCTCCGGCCTTTTCCGTATCGAGTGCGTGGATATGCGGGCTGTCATTGGGGCCGAGGGCCGCCGCAACGCCGCCCTGCGCCCAGGCGGAGGAGGCGCCGCTTCCCAGCGGTTTGGGGGAGAGCACCGTCACCGGCAGTGGCGCGAGCTTCAGGGCGCCGAAAAGGCCGGCAAGGCCTGCGCCGACAATCAGCACGCCATCGGCATTGAGGGTGTTGTCGTAGATGGACATGGGCTCCTCCCTTGGGGTCTGGAGAGGTAGCAAGACCGGAGCGCCGCGACCAGCCCGCGCAGTGATAGGGGATGGCAATATTGGCCATCTGGATATTTGCGCAGAAAACCGGAAGATACTTACGCAATTGCTGCGGAGTGCCCCGCTTGCCGATCCTGGTGTTCAAGCTGGACGATACCGACATCCACCTGCTCGAGCGGCAGGATGTGATTCGGGTGAAGCGGACCGACGCGCCCTCGATCGCTCGCGCGGTCGATGAAGCGGTGGCGCTGGCTGCCGAGACTGCCGATGGCACGGTCTATTGCGGAATGGCGACGCTCGAAGCGCTGGCCGGGCCGGGCCTGGCTGCGGACGAGCTGGTGGTGCAGCTCCGCAATGTGCGGCTTTATCCCAACGGCGAGGTCTGTCCCGCGTTTCCGGCAGAAGCGCGCATCCAGTGGGTTGCGGGCGAGCAGGAGGGACTGGGAGAGGCGGCGCAGGACGAGTTCGTGCGGGCGCCGACCCAGCATGAACTGTTCGACATCAGCCGCCTGGTGCTCCGGCGCTATCACGAGACCTGCGCCGTGAGCGGGACGACGATCCCGGTGGGGGAGCTTGGCTCGGTACCCACCGTCATCCGGCCCGATCCGCCGGGCGGTGGATTGTCGATCACCAATTTCATCGCGCTCTGGGGCCCGCTGGGCAGCGCGTTCGGCGCCGGGCATTTCACGATCGGCACCAGCTACGAACTCATCATCAATGTCGACCGGATCGATCCCCGGATGGCGGTGCATTTCCTGCCCGGGCTGAAGCTGCGGCTGCCCGACCAGGAGGAGGATTGGCCGTCGCAGGAGCACCTGGCGTATCATCGCAGGTTCGTGTTTCGGGGGTAAAGTGAGGAAAGCGCAAGAGCGTGGATGCGAACTCTAATGCTTGCCGCTCTTTACTGATTCCGGCCCCACCCACCGTACCTTCCCCAGCCGAAGAGCCGGGGCCCACGGATATCTCCACTCGGGTGGAGGGGTGCAATAGGCCCCGGATCAAGTCCGGGGAAGTGCAGTGGTGGGGATGGGTGGAGGGAAGCCGCGGGCGGGGCGCCTGGTTTCATCTTCAGCGTTCGCTTAGCTAACTTCCCGCCTCACCCACCGCACTTCCCCGGCCGCAGAGCCGGGGCCCACGGATTTCTCCACTCGGGTGGAGGGGTGCAATAGGCCCCGGACCAAGTCCGGGGAAGTAACGGATGGGGGGTAAGAGTGAGTAGTTGTGCGAGTGGTGCAGATGAGGGGCTTCCCCTACCGCCCCGTCTCCCGCTTCGCAGCCGACCGTCGGATCACCTCATTGCGCAGAAACGCCAGGTCCTCCGGCGCCAACCGCCCGATTTCCTTCTGCAGCCGGTTGGTGAGCTCGGTCGCCTCCGGTGGCAGGCCGCCGGTATCGATGGTGACCTTGGGGTCCGAGAGTTCGGCCAGGCGCTGCAATTCCTCGGCTTCGTCCCAGATCACGTTGAAATAGGCGATGATGCGCTGGAGCAGGTACCAAGTGGGCTTGCCACGGCGGCCGTGTTCGAGGGCGGAGAGGTAGGCGCTCGAGACATTGAGGGCCTTGGCCATTTCCTTGAGCGTCACGCCGCGTTCTTCGCGCAGCGCCCTGAGCTTGGCGCCTAGGGGCGTCATGGCACGAACCTCTTGAGACGGACATAGAAGGCGCCTTCGCCGCCATGCCCCTGTGCGGACGGGCCCCAGCCGGAAACCAGCGGCGCCAGGTCCGGCTCGTTGAGCCAGAGGGGGAGCATGGAGCGCAGCACGCCGCGCTCCACGATCACCGTGGCGGTTTCGTCGGTCTTCTTAAGGCCCTTGCCGGTGATGACCAGCACCGTGCGGTCGCCGCGATTGACGCGGGCATTGATGAAGCGGACCAGGGCCGCCCGAGCCTCGAGCTGGCGCATGCCGTGGAGGTCGATCGTGCCGTCGATCTCCATCTGGCCGCGCATCAGCTTGCGGCGCAGCTTCGGCTCGATTGGCCGTTCGACCTTGGGCGTGCGGCGCGTGTGGATGGCCGGACGCTGCGGCGCCGGAGACGTGGCGCTGCCGACGGTCCAGTCGCGCGGCAATTGCGCGCTGGGGGGCTCGGCGGGAGGCAGGGGCAACGGCTCACCGGCCGGCTCGGGCGCGATTTCGCGCTCCGGCCGCAACGGGACGATGGTTCGCTTGACCTCGGTCCACAAGTGCCAGTCCCTGAGCGGAGGGCCGCTTTTGCCACGCTTGGCCATTCCGGCACCCGGCAGGACGAAGAGCACTTAGGCGAGCTGGTTGGTGGCCACCAGCTTCCAGTTGGGGTCGCGCGACTTCGGATTGCGCGCAAAGGTCCATTCGTCGGCGATGGACTGGACCTGGTCGGCATTGCCCTCGACGAGCTGGCCATCCTTGTCGCGGGTGGCCGACACCACTTCGGCATTGAAGCGTACGGTGACCTGGGCGGCGCGCTTGTCGAGCTCGGCTTCCGAAATCTCGACCTTGGGCAGGCCCACAAAGGTGAAATCGATCTTCTGGCCCGAGGCCTCGCGTGCGGAGATGGCCGAGGCGAAGCCGTCGAACACGTCCTTGTCGAGGAGGTTCTTGAGCGTCTGGCGATCGCCCTGGGCGAACGCGGTCACGATCATCTCATAGGCGGACTTGGCGCCTTCCATGAAGGTCTTCGGGCCGAAGGACGGGTCGGCATCGGCGATGGCGCGCAGGCCGGTGGCCACGCTCTCGTCACCATGCGAGAACTGCTCGATCTCGGCGGCGAGCTTGCGGGTGCGGCGTTCGTCGTCAGCCGGCGCAGCCTCGACGGGGCGCGGACGCATCTGGACGACCGAGCCGTCATCATTCTTGCCGGCCTTGGCGATCTCGGCCTGCTTCTGGCGATCGATGGGAGAGCGTTCATTGCCCGTACGCGTACCCAGGACAGAGCGCAGGCGGAACAGAATCACGATCGCCAGACCGATGACGATAAGGGTGGGCAGATCGAAGAACTCGTCCATTGGGCACTAACCTGGGTTTTCGTGGGCGAAGGATCGCATATAGCAGGATCGCTCCTATATATAGGGAAAGCTTTACCCTGAAACCAGTTCACGAATGGGCGAGAATTTATCGAGCCTTTCGTGGACGGCTCCAAGAGGAAACCGGCCATGCGTGCCATCCTGATGCTCATGCTCATGACCCCGCTGATCGAGATCGCGACCTTTATCCGGGTCGGCGAGCTGATCGGGCTATGGCCGACATTGCTCGGCGTCGTCGTCAGTGCGGTCGTGGGTATCCTCGTGATCCAGAGCCAGGGCCTGGCCCTGGCTACGCAATTGCGCGCCGCCATGAGCCGCGGCGAGGTGCCGGCGCAGACCGTTGCCGATGCGATGATGGTTTTCGTGGCCGGCGTGCTGCTCGTGGTTCCGGGCTATTTCACCGACGTTCTGGGCCTCCTGCTCCTCATCCCGCCGGTGCGCACCCTGCTCTACAACCACATGAAAGCGCGTACGACCGTGGTGGCGAGCGTCCACACTTCACCCGGCCGCCAGGAAGGGCCGCGGGTCATCGAACTGGACGACGACAATTACCGCGAACGCTGAGCGTTATTGCGTGAACCTTGTCCCTCATTGGCAAAAGTGGTAGCCAGCCTGCCAAATTCTTTTCTCCAAGGGACGACAAGACCATGGCCGACGAGACTCCGGCAGCACCAAATCCGGCTAACCAGCCCTCCTTCCAGCTCATCGGCCAGTACATCAAGGATCTGTCCTTCGAGAATCCGGGCGCTCCGGGCTCGATCATGGCCGGTACCGGTACGCCGACCTTCAACGTCTCGATCAATGTCGGGGTCAAGAAGCAGAACGAAGAGGTCTATGCCGTCGAGATCAAGCTCGATGCCAAGGCCGAGCGCGAGACGAACCTGCTGTTCAACGTGGAACTCGTCTATGGTGGCGTCTTCCGCATCAAGAACATCCCGGAAGCCCAGCTTGCGCCGCTGCTGATGGTGGAAGCCCCGCGCCTCATCTTCCCGTTCGCGCGCCAGGTCCTGGCCAGCGTGACCCAGCAGGGCGGCTTCCCGCCGCTGATGATGGAGCCGGTCGATTTCAACGCCATCTACCTGCAGAACCTGCGCAACCTCCAGGCCCAGCAGGCTACGGCCAACCAGCCGAACTGATTTTCGCCCGCAGTGCGAAGAACTTGCTCCTCTCCGGTATCCCGGGGAGGAGTTTTTGTTTTGGGGTGGTTTTCCAGTTGAGCACGCAACTTCCCCACCACCTTACTTCCCCGGGCGAAGACCCGGGGCCCACGGATGGCTCCACTCGCGTTGGCCGGGGCAATGGGCCCCTGTGTAATTGTGCTGTGCCATATTGGGTACGGGCGGGAGACCGTTGGGCCCCAGGTTTAAAGACCGAGAGCCGGCACGGGTCCCCGCCCGCTTTGACAAACACCTGAACAGTTGC
>Ga0182739_1000258_pt1 | contig 86197 bp, 52 predicted proteins | sample eDN5th30CBELigBY_FD_128873 | JGI IMG/M metagenome (GOLD analysis project Ga0182739, IMG submission 128873) | Enriched backyard soil microbial communities from Emeryville, California, USA - eDNA 5th pass 30_C BE-Lig BY (version 2) (version 2) | ecosystem: Environmental > Terrestrial > Soil >...
CTAATCGCAGTAGCAGACGGAACAGTTATCGTGAAAGCGACAGCGAAGGATGGTTCAGGTATTGTAGGTCAATTAACGGTGACGATTAGCGGTCAAAGTGAGCAAGAACCAGAGCCAGAGCCAGGTGACGAATCAGCGCCTACATGGGAGGTTGATAGCAAAGTTACAGCAAGCAATGTCACTACATCTAGTGTGAAATTAATATGGAATACAGCTGTGGATGATGTTGCGATAACAGGATATAAAGTTACATGGAAGGCTGGAGCGGTAGACAAGGCTAAGGAGGTTGAAGGAGATGCAACCTCAACAACGATTAGCGGCTTGCAATCAAATACTAGCTATACCTTCACGGTAGAAGCGGTTGATGCAGCGGGGAATTGGAGTCAGGATGGACCAAGTGTTACGGTGAGAACGAAGAAGGTTTATGTACCAGCAGATCCAGAGCCAACACCGTCCGTTGATCCAGAGCAACCGAGTGAACCACAGCAGCCGAGCGAAACAGAGCAGCCAAGTGAGCCAGAGCAACCAACTGGGCCAGAGCTGCCGAGCGAAACAGATCAACCAGGCAATGGGGAGCAGCCAGCTGAACCAGCGAAAGTCGAATTTATCGATGTACCAGCAGCGCATTGGGCGCAAGCGGCGATTCAGCGTGCAGCAGCATTAGGCATCGTACAAGGTAATCCAGATGGAACGTATAAGCCGAATGCGGCAACAACACGCGCAGAATTTATGACGATGCTTGCAAAAGCCTTCAAGTGGCAATCTGATGAAAATGAGGCGACTGAGCTAAACTTCCAAGACAATGACAATATCGGAGCATGGGCGAAGGATGCGATTGCGGAAGGATTAAAGCGAGGCATTGTTACAGGCTACAAAGATGGCAGCTTCCGTCCGGATCAAGAAATTACACGGACAGAAATGATCGTTATGCTAGCAAGAGCGCTTGGTATTGAGGCATCAGCGATAGAGCAAACCTCATTTAGCGATGATGAAAACATTCCGACATGGGGCAAGGGAGCAGTCGAAGCTTTGCGAGAGCAAGGGCTTCTAACAGGACGCAGTGGCAACAGCTTTGCACCTAACGACGCAGCAACACGTGCAGAAGCATTAGTAATTATTTTACGTGCTTTGAATCTATAGAATATGATAGCAAAGCGGTCATACCCAAAATAGGTATGGCCGATTTGCGCTTTAAACCAAACCTGTCGCCACGCCTATACTAATGAGATTTTTCATACAAGAGGATAGAAAAATCAATTTAATTTCCCTCGCAATTATTAGATAATGAACTGGAAGAGATTACATATTAAATAATTTTCAAGAATATGAGAAATTTGATAATTTTTATGAGATTATTCAATTCTTATTGTCTGCAGCACAATTTATAATGAGTTTGAAAGAAAGAGATACAGTAAATCATTTGGGAGGTTGTTTAGATGAAAAAATGGATTACGGTTTTGGCAGCAGCGACGGTTTTAACAGGTGCACTTGCAGGTTGCTCTAATGCAAATAGCTCAAACAAAAAAGGGGACGGTCAGCCAACAATTGGAGTGGCGATTTACAAATTCGATGACACATTTATGACAGGAGTTCGTAATGCGATTTCCGACGCGGCTAATGGAGTTGCCAAGGTAGATATCGTAGATAGCCAGAACTCACAGCCAACACAAAATGATAAGGTCGATCTATTTATTACGAAAAAGGTAGATGCATTAGCAATTAACTCCGTAGACCGTACGGCAGCAGGCGTATTAATCGACAAAGCAAAAGGAGCGAACACGCCGATCGTATTCTTCAATCGTGAGCCACTAGCGGATGATATGCAAAAATGGGATAAGGTGTACTATGTTGGAGCGAAGGCTGAGGAATCAGGCACAATGTCAGGCGATATTATTGCAGAATATTGGAAGTCACATCCTGAAGCAGACAAAAATGGTGACGGCGTGCTGCAATATGTCATGCTAAAGGGTGAGCCAGGTCATCAGGACGCAGAGCTTCGTACTCAATATTCTGTTGAAGCAATTGAAGTTTCTGGGATTAAGGTTGAAAAGGTAGCTGAAGATACAGCAATGTGGGATCGAGTGAAGGGTCAAGAGAAAATGGCAGCCTTCCTTGCGGCAAACAGCAATATTGAAGCAGTGCTAGCGAATAATGACGATATGGCGCTTGGTGCGATCGAGGCATTGAAGGCAGCAGGATATTTCACTGGTGACAAATATATGCCAGTCGTTGGCGTTGACGCTACAGCTCCTGCCCTGCAGGCATTAGAGAATGGAACATTGCTTGGTACAGTGTTGAACGATGCAGTTAACCAAGGTAAAGCAACGCTATCCATCGCAGCTGCACTAGCTAAAGGCGAAACGCCATCCAAGGAAACAACTGGCTACGACATGGTCGATGGTAAATATGTATGGGTACCATACGTGAAGGTAACTAAAGAAAACATGGCTGACTTTAAATAATAGATAACAGTAGAGAGTAGTGTGTTAGATTTATGGGGGCATCAGTGAACGTTCCGTTGCCCCCCACGCTTCATAGAAAAGGGTGAGGAGTTCAGATGAGTGACTACTTATTAGAGATGATCGCTGTTTCCAAAGAGTTTCCAGGAGTAAAGGCATTAGACGGAGTGACATTACAGGTACGAAAAGGTACAGTTCATGCGTTAATGGGTGAAAACGGAGCAGGAAAATCTACGTTAATGAAATGCTTGTTTGGCATTTATCAGCCAGACGAAGGCGAAATAAAAATGAATGGCACTACGCTACACATTAAAAACTCCAAAGATGCATTAGATTGTGGCATCTCTATGATTCATCAGGAATTAAACCCGGTTCCGCACCGCAATGTTATGGAAAACCTATGGATCGGCAGATTTCCTGAGTATGGGATTGGACCTATCAAATTTATTGATCATAAAAAAATGCTTCGCGATACAGAAGCGCTATTAAAAGATTTGGGAATGGACATTGATCCTCACGCTTTAGTCGGTGATTTATCTGTTTCTAAGGTGCAGTCCATTGAAATTGCTAAAGCGGTTTCAAATAACGCAAGTGTCATCGTGATGGACGAACCGACGTCATCTCTTACTGGTAATGAGGTGGAACATTTATTTCGAATTATCGAAGATCTAAAAAAGCGTGGTGTTTCAGTTATATATATATCGCACAAAATGGATGAAATTCTTCGAATTTCCGACGATGTTACGATTATGCGAGACGGTCAAAAGATCGGTACGTGGTTAGCATCAGAGCTAACCACGGATCTTATTATTTCACGAATGGTAGGCCGGGATCTAAAGCAAAGATTTCCTGAGAAGGTCAATAGACCAGGCCATGTCTTATTGAAGGTTAATAATTTATGCTCGACCAATCCGCGTTCTTTCCAGGATGTAAGCTTTGATCTGCGAGCAGGTGAGATATTGGGGATCGGCGGCCTCGTTGGTGCACAGCGAACAGAGGTTATCGAAGCACTTTTCGGTTTACGTTCTATTGAATCAGGAACGATAAACATCCGGGGTAAGGAGGTTAATATCCAATCTCCTGCAGATGCGAAAAAGCATGGACTCGCGCTGCTTACCGAGGAACGGCGAGTAACAGGAATTTTCCCAGTTCTATCTGTACTGGAGAACACTGTCATCTCCAATCAGATCGCTTACACCAATGCCTTTGGTTTATTAAACAATAAAAAGCGACGAGTGATCGCATCGGAAAGCTCTGAGAAGCTTCGCGTAAAAACACCATCAATTGATACACAGATTCGATCATTATCTGGTGGTAATCAGCAAAAGGTATTGTTAGCTCGCTGGCTGCTGACGAATCCCGATGTATTGCTGCTCGATGAGCCTACTCGGGGAATAGATGTTGGTGCCAAATTTGAAATCTATCAGCTAATCGTAGATTTAGCCAAGCAGGGTAAGGCGGTTATCTTTATTTCATCTGAAATGCCAGAGCTGTTAGGCATGTCCAATCGTATTCTCGTTATGCGTGAAGGTCGAGTTTCGGGCATTCTTTCAGAGGAGGAAGCAACAGAGGAATCTATTATGCGTCTCGCTGCGCAGCATTCTGCTTGATTAATAAACAGGAGGAAAAGTCATGCAATCACAAACTCAGTCTCAAAGCGCCTTACGTTCAAATACGCTGTTAAAGAAGCTTCAGCAATATGCTTCACTGCATGCCATCTATATTGTATTGATCGTATTAATACTAGGAATTGCCCTATGGGACCCGTTGTTTCTGTCCGTCACGACGTTCCGTGATATCTTAACGCAAAATGCGACGAGAGCGATCATTGCGTTAGGGGCTGCATTCGTGCTTATTACGGGAGGAACGGATCTATCCTCAGGCCGAATTGTCGGCTTAACCGCTGTTATTTCAGCTTCCATGCTGCAAACAGCAGAATATCAAAATCGATTTTTCCCTAATTTACCGGAGCTGCCGATCATTTTCCCTATCTTAGCTGCAACTTTGGTAGGGTTAATTGTCGGTGTCATCAATGGTATTGTCGTCGCTAAGCTGAAGGTACCGCCCTTTATCGCTACATTAGGAACGATGGTTGCTGTTTATGGCTTGAACTCACTTTACTTTGATATGGAGCCGAACAACTCACAACCAATTGGCGGTCTAAGTAAAGAGTTTACGAAGCTAGGCACCGGATATATTGGCTTTAATAGTACGTATTCCATCCCTTATATTGTGCTAATTGCAATTGCTGTTTCGATCGTTGTCTGGATTATCTTCAATAAAACGAGATTCGGTAAAAATATGTATGCAATTGGCGGTAATATGCAAGCTGCTACCGTTTCAGGAATTAATGTCTCGAAGAATCTAATCGGTATTTATGCGATCGCTGGTGCATTATATGGTCTTGCAGGTGTGCTGGAGGCTGCTCGTACAGGTGGTGCAACCAATAACTACGGTAATATGTATGAGCTTGACGCCATTGCCGCTTGTGTTGTTGGTGGCGTATCAACAACTGGCGGTATCGGGCGAGTACAAGGAATTATTGCTGGTGTACTGATCTTCGGTGTCATTAACTACGGTCTTACATTTATCGGTGTTAGTCCATATTGGCAATGGATTACGAAGGGTGCCATTATCGTAGCGGCAGTTGCCTTTGACATTCGTAAATATGTAGCAAAAAAATAAGAAATCTCAGCTCTGCATCTGAAGCAATCGCTTCTAGGTGCAGGGCATGAGTCGTTTTATTTTATAATGAAATGTAAGGCGAGAAGGAAGTAACTAGTTCATAACGAAAGTTAGTATAGTGATTTTCTGTAAGAAATGGTAGTAGAATGCGTTACCCAATTCTAATAAAGGTGTGATCACAATGAAGGTTGAAAATTTAGGAACAGTATTTATTCGTGTAAGTGATTTAGATCGAGCTTTACCCTTTTATTCGGAAGTGCTTGGGTTAACATTACGTGAGGTTGAGCAATGGGATGTTGGCAGAGGTGCAAACTATCACTTTCCTAATAACTCTACGCTTCTTACGCTTATTGAGGTTGGCGAGCAATGTCAGCCGTTAAATGAACCAATAATTAATTTATATTGTAAAAATATATTAGAAGCATACGAGGAACTGAAGCAGCAAGGCGTGAGAGTAGGACCATTGAATCAGTGGTCTTCCGAATGGAATGATCATGTTGAATTTGATATTTTTGATCCGGATGGCAATGCCATTAATTTAATCCAATGGACGCCTCGTCAGTAAAGGCATGCAAACGGTAAGGAGGTGTCTCGATTGATAAAGGTCATGATTGTTGAGGATGAAACAGATGTAAGAGAAGGGATCGTTGCTGAGCTAGCTTGGCAGCAATATGGCTTCGAGGTTGTCTGTACAGCAGAAAATGGACGTGAAGCGATGGACTTATTAGAAACGACGGCACCTGATATTGTCGTTACTGACATTTGCATGCCTTTTATGAGCGGATTGGAATTGGCAAGCCATATACGTAAGGAGCACCCGTGGACGAAGGTTATTATATTAACTGGTATTGATGAATTTGAATATGCACAGCAAGCTGTTAAATTAGAAATTAAAGAGTATTTGCTAAAGCCATTTTCAAACAATGAGCTGCTCGAAGTATTGTTAAAGGTTAAGCAAGCGATCGTCAATGAGAGTAATGCTGCAAGGGACTTAGAACGTCTGCGCAGCCATTACAATCAAAGTATTCCAGTGTTAAAGCAATCATTTTTATCGTCGTTGCTTAGTATGCAGCTGACCGTTAGCGAGACGAAGCGTAGAGCGAGTCTTGCTGGTCTTAGCTTAGAGGGGAAAGCATTTCTAGTATCGGTCATTCGAATTGATAAGATTAATGAAGAAACCTATGGCTTAGATAGTAATCAATCGCTGCAGCTTTTTGCAATCGCTAACATCACTGAAGAAATTAACGCTACGTTCTCACGTGAAAGCCTCGTATTTATGCATGGAGCGGATGTAATTATGCTAGATTTATGTCATGAGGGCTCAGGGGAAACATTACTTAAGCTTGCAGCGTCGAAAGCCGAGGAGATAAGACGCTCCGTAGAACAGTATATTTCCTGTACCGTAACCATTGGCATCGGCTCGCCCATTTATCTCATCTCGGAAATTAAAGCTGCGTATGATTCTGCTATTCGCGCACTCGATTATCAGTTGATATTAGGCAATAATCGCATTATTCAAATCGAAGATATCGAGAAAACCGACAGTCAGCTTGAGCCGATTGTATTCGATGAGCTGAAGCAGCGCGCATTTGTCAGCTGTCTGAAAGTAGGCTCACAGCAAGAGCTTGCTGAGATGATTCAAGAGATGTTTGTCGAGCTTACGAATAAATCTAGCAATATGCAGGATTCTCAATTGTACTTATTAGAGCTTGTTACAACGATATTGCGTGTAACAAAGGACTCAGGTGTTGCTCTTAATCGCGTGCTAAAGAGTGAAGCTAGCATATTTGCACAATTTGAGAAATGCTCTTCCTATGAAGAAACGAAAAATTGGGTGCTTGAGGTAAGTGAAGGCTTACGCGCGGAAATTGCAACGGAACGCCACACCTCGCAAATGGATATCATCGATAAAGCCAAGGAATATATTAGAAACCATTATGAGAATCCGGAGCTAAGCGTGCAGTGTTTATGTGATGAGCTGCATATTAGCAACGGGTATTTCAGCAGCCTATTTAAGAAAGAAACGAAAACAACCTTTGTTTCCTATTTGCAGTCCTATCGCATTGAACGAGCGAAGGAGCTTTTACGTTCGAGTGATCTAAAGGCGTTTGTTATTGCCGAGAAGGTAGGCTATAGCGACCCCAATTATTTCAGCTTTGCCTTCAAAAAGCTTGTAGGAATGTCACCTAAGGAGTTTCGACATGCTCCAAGGGAGGTACAGGGTTGAGACGCAAATCATTTAGCATCCAAGCTTGGATTACCGCGGCATTCATATTTCTGTCGATCATCATATTAGTGCTCGTTAGCCTACTGTTATATAATAAATTCTCCGTGACAGCAGAACGAAACACTGAGCTGAATACACAACAAATCGTGCAGCAGGTTGCTTACAATATTTTAACCTATCTCAATGATACGACGGACACATTTACTATTATCGATAAGAAAATCAATGAGTCACAGCAGTTTCCCTATCAGTACTTTGAAGATGAGCTGCACAGCATTCTGGCGATGAGAGAGGATATTGTTTCCATCTCGTTCTTCGATCGGTCGGGCGAGCTAATCGCAGTGAGCCCTGCCGCTGAATATCGGAAAAATACGAATGTTACCGCACAGGATTGGTTTTTGCAAGGCTTGAATCGTACAGACGAGTTTTCATTCTCACAGCCCCATGTACAAAATCTTTACAAAGGGCAATATCCGTGGGTTATTTCGCTTAGCAAGGGACAATCGTTAATGAAGGATGGACAGCAAATTGACGGTGTGCTCGTGCTTGATGTTAATTTCAAATCATTAGATAGCTTAATGGAGCGCGTTAGTCTTGGAAAAAAGGGCTACGCGTATATGGTTGATGCGAAAGGGAATATCATCTATCATCCGCAACAGCAATTAATATACTCGAAGCTGAAAAGTGAAAATGTCGAGCGCGTGCTTACGGAAGCCGATGGCTCCTATAAGGAAACGATGAATGGTGAAATGAGGATGATCACGGTTCAAACACTGCCCTTGACGGGCTGGAAGCTAGTCGGTGTTTCCTTTATGGACGAAGTATTAACAACAAGAAATGAAATGACCACCTTTATGCTGCGCCTTATACTAGCCGTTATAATATTAGTTATTCCGCTGGCGTATTTGCTATCATCTAAGCTTTCTCGACCAATTAAACAGCTGGAAAGCTCCGTTCGATTATTAGAAAAGGGGCAATTCAGCTCGCAAATTGATGTAAATGGCTACAATGAGGTTAAGCAGCTATCCCATCGCTTTAACATCATGGTGAATCGAATCAGGGAGCTAATGAGCCAAATTGTTGAGGAGCAGGAAGCCAAGCGCAAGCAGGAGTTCGAGGTGCTCCAATCGCAAATCAATCCACATTTCCTATACAATACATTGAATTCCGTTGTACGACTGGCTGGGTCTAGTAAAAACGAAGAGGTTGTGCTGATGATCACCTCACTGTCCAAATTTTTTCGCATCAGCTTAAGTCAGGGGCGGAATATCATACCTATTCGCGATGAGCTTGAGCATATTCGCAGCTATTTGACCATTCAGCAAATGAGATTCAAGGGCAAGTTTAGCTTTACGATCCATGCCGAGGAAGATGTGCTGTCATGTGAAACGGTGAAGCTTGTATTGCAGCCAATTGTAGAAAATTCTATCTATCATGGCATCGAAAAGATGGTGGATCCAGGAGTTATTACCGTTACAGCTGAATTTCATCATAATAAAGTACGTCTAGCGGTAAGGGATAACGGGCTTGGTATGTCAGAAGAGCAAGTGCAGGGCCTACTGAATGGCAGTGCTCGCAAAGAAAGCATAAGTGGAAGTGGTGTCGGTCTAAATAATGTGCATGAGCGAATTCAGCTTTTTTTCGGGAAAAGCTATGGTCTAGAGGTATGGAGTGAACAAGAGGAAGGTACCGAGGTGATAATATGGCTTCCCAAAAGTTAATGAAAGTGTTAAGCCTTGGTATGCTTAGCCTGCTGCTTAGTCTATCGCTGACTCTATCTGGCTGCAGCTCTCAGCTAGATCACTCCGAGCAAGAGCATTCCATAACGGTCGCAATGATTGTAAAAATGGAAAAAGGGGATTACTGGGAGATTGTCGAGAAAGGTGCCGAGGTTGCTGCCAAGGAATTTGGCGTTAATCTAATCTTTACTGGTCCTGAGCAAGAAACATTAATTGCGGAGCAGATTCATATGGTTCAAACAGCAATCGACGACAAAGTAGATGCAATCGTGCTCGCAGCGAGTGATTATATGGAGCTAGGACGCGTAACCGATGCTGCCGGAAACGCTGGTATTCCAGTGATCACGATCGATTCAGAGGTTGCTTCCACTAAGGTAAGGAGCCATATCGGAACCGACAATTACAGAGCGGGCTATAAGGCAGGGATGGAGCTAGTCGAGCATGTAGGAGACAACAGTCGCGTTGCTGTTGTAAGCTTTGTTGAGGGTGCCTATAACTCAGGTCAGCGTGAAGAAGGGCTATTCGATCTTATTGCACAATATTCAGGAATTCAAGTAGTCGAAAAAAGATACAGCTACTCCAATCTAGCAGCAGCCAAAGAAGCAACAGAGCAAATCCTGCTAGAGTATCCCGATATAAAAGGCATCGTCGCACTTAACTATATCGCAACTGCAGGCGTAGCATCCGTCATCAATGAAAAGGGACTTGGAGGCAAAGTAAAAGTAGTCGGCTTCGACGCATCCTCAGAAATTATGGAAATGGTACAAGAAGGAGTTGTCCAATCCACCATCGTGCAAAATTCATTCACAATGGGGTACCTCGCTGTCAAATACGCCGTAGATGCTACCAAAGGCACCAAGCTGCCCGAACGCTACGACAGCGGCTCCGTCATCATCGACGCAGAAAGCATGTTATACGAAGAAAATCAAAAGCTGGTTTTTCCTTTTGTTAACTAAAATGAAATAGTAGATTCAGGTACAAAACGCCAATTATCATCGGATAATTGGCGTTTTGTGTTGTATATAGGAGTGCCCCCGAAGCGAGCCTCGAAGCTGCACTAGAAGAGAAACCACGAAGCATCGCCTCGAAGCTACGCCTACGAAGAAGACTACAGCGAAGGAACAAAGTGTTCTGGAGAACGGAGTGCCTCGCCTTTAAACCGATCTACTTCATATGGACTTCAAACATAGTAGATTGGTTTAAAAAGCGAGCGTAAGAACACTTTGCTCCGTAGCGCAGCAAGAACGCACCGATCCGAAGCGCTGCAAGAGAGAAACACTCCGAAGCTCCGCCAAGCAAGAGTGCTCGCTTCGCCGCAGCTTCCTTTAGATAAGTACATAAACCAAATGATTTATTATATTCGCGCCAAAACATGGCGCTTACAATGAAAGTATCACTTCAGAAAAATACGAAAGGAGAAACATGCCATGAAACAACTTAAACGAAATTGGCCATTGCATCTCATGTTATTGCCAGGCTTCATCCTCTTGGTCATATTTCACTATATACCAATGTCTGGCATAGTTCTCGCATTCCAGGAGTACAAGCCTTGGATTGGGATAATGAATTCAGATTGGGTAGGTTTAGGGCAATTTCGCAAGCTTTTTATGTTCGACGATTCACAGAGAGTAATATGGAACACACTAATCATTGCCTCGATTAAAATCGTAACGGGATTAGTCGTACCATTTACTTTCGCGCTACTATTAAATGAGGTAAAAGAGGCGTTTATTAAACGATCGGTGCAAACCTTAGTATACTTGCCACACTTTTTATCATGGGTTATTTTGGGAGGGATCCTGATCGATCTCTTGTCTCCACAATATGGACTTGTCAATCAGGTGGTGAAAGCATTTGGTTTTGATCCAGTATTTTTTCTTGGGAATAATGATTGGTTCGTTTTCACCATAATAATTAGTGACATTTGGAAAGAGTTTGGTTTCTCTGCGATCATATTTCTAGCAGCACTATCAGGGATTAATCCAGAAATGTATGAGGCTGCAGTCATTGATGGAGCCAATCGTTGGAAGCAAATGCTTTACATTACGATTCCTTCAATGCTGCCAATTACAGTTGTTGTCATGACCTTGTCACTCGGCAGCATCCTTAATGCTGGCTTTGACCAAATTTTCAATCTATACAATCCACTTGTATATGAAAGTGGAGATATTATTGACACATTTGTCTATCGTGTTGGTCTAATTGATCGAAATTATAGCTTTGGTACAGCGGTAGGATTGTTTAAATCCGTGGTTAGCTTTATTCTGATCATCATTGCATATCGCATCGCATATAAAGTTGCCAACTATAGAATTTTCTAGAAGAGAGGAGGCCAAGCTGTGCATTATCAATCATTAACCTATCGAATTTTCCGCTATGGAAACAATATATTTTTAGGTATACTAGCATTGCTATGCATTATGCCAATTATTCATGTGCTTGCGTTATCATTTAGTGCTGCTTGGGCAGTCAATGGTGGAAATGTTACATTTTTCCCCGTTGACTTCAATATAGCCAACTACCAAAAGGTTTTTGAAAATCAATTGTTTGTTGGGGCGATGGGCAATTCATTGCTCCGAGTTTTGCTAGGAGTAACCATTAGTATGACCGTTATGACGCTAGCAGCATACTCCTTATCTAAGGACCCGCAAAAATTCCGTGGGCGCACGGTCTGGGCATGGATTTTTGTATTTACGATGCTATTTAGCGGAGGATTAATTCCAACCTATATCGTTGTGCAGAAGGTAGGCTTGCTCAATTCGATCTGGGCATTAATTCTACCACAAGCATTAAATGTGTACAGTATGATTCTATTATTGAACTTTTTCCGTTCCTCTGTTCCGACTGCGTTAGAGGAAGCTGCTTATATTGATGGTGCTGGACATTTCCGCACATTAATTTCGATTTATTTGCCTGTTTCATTACCAGCGATTGCAACGATAAGCTTATTTACAATGGTTAGCTACTGGAATGAATGGTTTAATGGTTTATTGTATATGTCCACACCTGATAACTATCCGTTAGCATCGTTTTTAAAGACACTATTTGTTCAAGTTACTACCGATGATCCGAATGTAGATCTAGAAGAACTGAAATTTTTATCTGACCGTTCATTGCGAGCAGCACAGATCTTTATTTCAATGCTGCCTATTATTGCAGTGTATCCTTTCTTGCAGAAGTATTTTGTAAAAGGAATCGTTATTGGTTCAGTGAAAGAGTAGATTCTCGACAAAGTGATATGATCTTAAAAATTTTGCATATCGAAATTGATGTAGAACCATTTATATTGTAAATGCAAACGCTTAACAACAAAATAATGGGAGGTTTATAAAAAGATGAAAAATGCAAAAAAGGGGATTACGATCACATTAGCTGCGATGATGTTGGCTTCAGTTGCAGCAGCATGCTCACAAATCACTAATAATAGTGGTGACAAATCTGGCAATACAACTTCAACTCCTGTTGCAACAAATGGCACAACTGAAGAAGCAGAAACAAGCTTTTGGACAGCTCCAGTAGAAAATGATCGCTTTACAGAAACGGTTAAGCTGTCCGCTTTGAAAATTACACCTTCTGATGTAGTTTATGCTAATGGAGACACAGATGTAGACAACTATTACACAAGATGGATGAAATCCCAATTTAACATTGAAGTGTCTTATCCTTGGACTACAACACAACAAGATACATTCAACTCTAAGCTCAGCATGATGTTAGCCAGCGGTGAGAAAATGCCTGATTTAGTAATGGCTAAAGGCGATATCGTTAATGACTTAATCGATTCTGGTAAATTTATGGAGGTCGGGCCGATATTCGATGCACTTGCCAGTGATACTTGGAAGGATGCAACTAGCCAGGCGCCAAATGCATGGCTACCTTACTCTCGTGACGGTAAACGTTACGGTATTCCATTATTACAAGATGCTTATCAATCAGATAGCGTGTTATGGGTAAGACAAGATTGGCTTGATAATGTGGGCTTATCTGCACCAACGACATTAGAAGAAATGGAAGCTGTGCTAGATGCATTTGTTAATAAAGATCCTGATGGCAATGGTCAAAAGGATACGATTGGTCTAGCAATCGGAATTAAAGACGGCTTCACCGCTTATATGTCTGATGTTAATCCATTGTTTGGTGCGAACGGCACAATGCCTAAGCAATGGAATATTGCAGAGGATGGCTCGTTGCAATATGGTTCAGTTCAGCCTGGAGCACGCGACACATTAGAAATGCTAGCGCGTTGGTTTAAAAATGGATATTTGCCAACAGAAGCAGCTGTATATGATATTAATAAAGCAACTGAGTCTATTGTACAAGGTAAAGCAGGGATGATATTCGGTGCACATTGGCTTGCTGAATGGCCGCTAGGTGATGTCGTGAAAAATGAACCTAATGCGAAATTTATCCCAATTGCGATTCCTGCAGGTGCAGATGGCACGAAAGGCTATAAGCTAAATCCGATTGTTAATAACGTTATGCTTATTAGCAAAGAAGCAGAGCATCCAGATGCTTACTTCCTGTATACGAATTGGCTATATGAGCGTTATCCAACTCGTCAGGAACCATTTAATACGAAGGATCATGGAATTGAAGGCGACTCTTACTTTGACCTACATCAAAATAAACAAGTGGCTGGTAAATCGGCTAACGGAGACAAGCTTAGCTTGACAACAAACTTCGTTGTAATTCCTGACCTACGTATGAAGTTATATGCGGATTTGTTAGCAGGCAAAGAAATTACGAATGACTTTATGGAACAGTTATCTAGAAAGCCTGAAGGAAATAAACAGGCAGCTCAAATTCTTCTAGATTCACTAGATTATGGTATGCCAGATATGTTCCAAGGTACTCCTACTGCAACAATGCAGGAAATGCAAGCATTTCTTGATAAGCTTGAGCTTGAAACATATACCAAAATAATTTATGGTCAAGCACCAATTTCCGAGTTTGATAGTTTCGTAGAGAAGTGGAAATCGTCTGGTGGAGATAAAATTACTGAGGAAGTTAACGAGTGGTATAAGAGTGTAAGCGGAAATTAATAAGTAATTGATTATTGTAATAACGATATAACACAGTGGAGGCATCTCAGGATGCCTCCACTTATGTAAATAAGCGTTAAACAGTAATTTAAGATAAGATTTTGTGAAATAGTGCAATATCTGCTCAGCTAATACAGGATACGATCATATTTGTAAGCGCTTAAAATGAAGAGGAGGGTACATTCATGATTAAAAGAGTAGTGAGCGGCTTGCTTCCAATCTTTCTATTGTTTTCCGTTTTCTATGTAGGCCCAGCGTTTTCCGTACAAGCAGAGCTTTATAACCCTGAAGGTGGAAACTTAGGCTTTGGATCGAATTTTGATGGCTGGAATGTAACGGGGGATGTGACAATTCAAGCAACTGGAGGTAAAAGTGGAAAGCATGCATTGATGAAGTCTGGTTCTTCATTATCTAAAACCATTACAGGTATTCCGCAGGGCAGTTACACCGTTAGTATGTCGGTAAAGGGTGCAACAAGCAGCAATAGTGCAAGCCTGACCATCAAAGACACTGGCGGACCTGACTCAGTATTGAAAGTTGACTCGTTTCTAGATTCTAGTAGCTGGAGAGAACTTGCGCATCGTAATGTACTTGTTTACAACGGGCAAATGACGATTAATATTAACGCTGGAACATCAAGCGGGCTACATGTTGATGAAATTACCATTACGTTAGATTCAAATGACAATAATCCTGTTCAAAACTGGGATTTTGAAGCTGGACTTGAAAACTGGGAAACGGTGGAAGAGGTTTTACTAGATTCGGTTAATGCGGATACTGGATCTAACGCAGTAAAGCTTGGAGATCAATCTGAAATTAGTCAGACAATCCCAGTTCAACCGAATACAGACTATATTGCAACTGTACGAATGAAGGTCGATGTGCAGGATACGTATAAATCGACAAAGCAATATCATTTGAATGGGACAGATGTAATGGGAGTATTTGTTGAGCGACTAACACTAGGTAATCGGGTAAACCTCGGTGTTAGAGGTGTAGACGGAGTTGTGTTACGTCAAGCTCCTGCTAGTACAGAGGGCTACGCGCTTGTGACGATTGCCTTCCGAACAGAAGAGCATCAAACAGAGGTTGAGCTATATGCTAATACGATTTACGATCAGAATTATGTCGATAGTGTCACTGTCTATGAAAATGTGGACGAGGATCATCCATATCCGAACGGTTGGCAACGAGGAAACTATGAAGAAACAGACAATACGCATCCAGCAGACAATTGGACGTCGAATGGTGATAACTTTGCTTATGTAGATAATTTTAATGTTTTTGCAATATCCAATGATTACATTAAAGGTGTAGATATGAGCTTCCTACAACCAATTGAGGATGTAGGCGGTAAATACTTTGCTAATGGTGTTCAGCAGGATGCGTTGCGTATTTTGTCCAATCATGGAGTGAATTCCATTCTAACAGGAATTTGGGTCAAGGCAGGCAATCCAATTTATGATTGGAATACGTTAACACCTCTAACAACTTCAACTGTAGGCTATGATGGTGAGGCTGTTACTGGACGCCAAGTGCTTACTGGATATTTTGATAAAAAGCACAGCGTAGCGATTGGTAAACGAGCTACTGCATTAAATATGAGCTATACACCTAGCTTCCATTACAGTGATACGTGGATCAGTGCTGCGAAGGCACATATGCCATATGAGTGGATTGAGCAGGATTATGAAGGAAAGCTCTCTAATCCAGATATCAATATGCTGCAAACTGCTGTTTACAACTATGTCTACGATACGCTTGCTGAGATGAAGGCTGAAGGAGTCAATGTAATATCGGTTAAGAACGGTAATGAGCAGGACGGCGGCTTATTGTTCCCTGTTGCATCGGGATCTCAATATACGCAGCATGCAGCCATCATAACCGCTTCTGCACGTGCAGCGAAAGAAATTTATCCGCATGCGATTAATACAATTCATAGCAACACTGGCTATGATCCAGCACAAATTATAAGCTTTTTCCAAGCTTACGTAAATCGTGGTGCAGAAATTGATGGAATGGCATTTTCATTGTATGGCGGACGTGAAACTACAGGACAATTTGTGATGATGAATGCAGCAATGCAAAATAATGCAACGAAATATTTTGACTATGTTAATGTAGAAACTGGATTTTCATTCACGAGAGAGTCTCCTATCGCTGATTCTGAATCGACGATGGCGTTAACCAAATATTATAGTCCTTCACCTAATGGACAGTATAATTTCTTGCTTGATTATATTCAAGCTCCGCTTGATCTTCCGAATCCACATGGCGTAAAGCGCGGCTTTTACTATTGGAATTCGGAGTCGATCCCAGTTTATGGTGCTGGTCATAAGGCTGGAGAGGTTGTTGGTGGAAGCAAGCGGATATTGTTTAACAATGGTACTGAAAGTATTAAAGAGATGGGAAGCAGTCATGTTGGTAAGGCTGGCGATATGATGGACAGCATGTATGCTTTCTTACATCGTGGCTATACGAAGAAAGCAACAAATTCCGTGTATAGTCCGCTCCATTACAGTACGACGAATTATGATGTAACAGAAGCAAGTAGCATTACTTTTGCAGATAGCAATCTATCGCTGAAGGTCGGCGAAGTAAAGCGTCTACAGCCTACGATTCAGCCGATGAATCAGCTAATATCTGATTATTCGATTAGCTATAGCTCTAATGCTCCTACAATTGCAGAAGTATCTCAACATGGCTTTGTCGTAGCGAAGGCTGCTGGAATTGCATTAATAACTGCGACAATTGGAAGCGTATCCACAACGGTTGCGGTGACGGTTAATGCTGCTGATGTTGCTAGTGGCATGGAGATTAGCTATGAGGTTATTAGAGGTAAAAGCAGCGTAGTAACAGGAACAATAACGGACGGCAATACGATCAATGTTAAACCGTATGATAAGTTGAAGTTGAAAACTACACTTGCTGGAGCTCCAACAAAAAAATCTGTGATCTATACGGTGTCCGATCCTGAAACGGCTGGGTGGTATGGTGATACATGGCAAACAGATGATACAGTGATGCGCACGCTCGCAGATAAGCTGTCTACAGCGAATTATGATTCAGTTGTTCAGTTGAATCCAGTTAAAGGTGGAACTGTTCAGGTGACTGCGACCTCAGTCGATGGTGCTGCTACATTGAGTTTTAACGTAGCAATTACACAAACCGATGTTACGGCTGTAGAGATTAATGAAGGAGACAGCATAGTTCGAGCTGGTCGAACACTTCAGCTTACTTCTACCGTTACTCCTAGTGATGCATCATTCTATAAGGTGAACTGGAGCAGCAGTGATGAAGCGATTGCTACTGTAGATGAGAATGGTTTAGTTACTGCAATTAGCCCAGGCACGACGACTATTACAGTAAGCTCGGATGCATACCCAGACATTACTGACTATATTACGCTTACTGTAACAGAAGTATTAGTAGAGCAAATACTGCTCTCACAAAGCAAGCTAGGCTTACTTGTAGGCAACAGTAAAGCGCTAACTTATATTGCAGTGCCAGATCATGCGGTTAATAAAGCAGTGAGCTGGAGTGTGAAACCAGGCGACGAGGGAATAGTATCTATTGATGCTGACGGAACAGTAACAGCACTTCAAGCAGGAACTGCTACAGTAATCGTTAGCGCAAACGATGGAAGTAATGTATCTACAGAAGCAACGATTATAGTAGTTGATGAACCGATCTCAGCAATGGGAATGGAACTTTCAACCGATGAAGTTTGGGTGCAGTCCAACTACTTCTCGCCAGATGCAGCAAGCCAAGGAGAATCTAAGCCTGTCATTAAGCTAGATGCAATCTTTACACCAGAAGAAACGATTAACACCGATATTGTATGGTCTTCTAACAACGAAGACGTTGCAACTGTAAATAACAATGGAGTTGTTACTGCGCATAAGTCTGGTGTTGCGGTCATTACTGCAACAGCAAGTGACGGCGGCTTTACAGATCAAGTAACGATTTATGTGCCTAGTATCAGTGAGGATTGGGAAAATTACGATGTTGGCTCTAAGGGTGGTTTTACAGATGGCAACACCTTTACGTACGAGGTTGTTGATGTAGGTGGGGATCACAGACTTCAAGCAGCGGTTAAGAGTCAAAAAGGTGGAGAAAATCCGTATACAATAAATAGAAGAACATTCACACCAGTTGGTGGAGAAGAGGTTGTAGTTGAATTTGACTGGAATGTTGGTTCGTTTACACCAGATAATCGTTCAAGAGGTGCACATCTCTCGATTGAGGATGCTAACGGAAACACGTATCTGGCATTAGCTACATTCCCTTCCATTGGCAACTCAGACTATGAGATGACATATTACATTCTGAATGGCTCTACAGCATTTCCGACTAAAAACGGCAGTGTTAATGGTAATTTCAACTATATTCATGGTGGCGGTGGAGCTGGTGGCACGTTCACCGATACTAAAAAAGTAAGTGAAGGACTACTTAAAGGAAACAACAAGGAATATAACGTAAGAATTGTACTGAATTTTAAAAATAGAAGTATACAATTTACAGTTACAGACAAATCTGATCCTAGCATCACAGCAACGGTATCTGATCTGGTGATGGACTCCAGAGTTAGCTATACGAATAGCTTTGGCGCCATAGCGTTCTCCCATTATTTCAACTCTAATGCGTCATGGGCAACGTCGATTGATCATTTGAACGTCTATCAGACAGTGCTTCAAGCGGAAAAAATAGAATATAGTGTAGATGCGATTAATCAAAATCAAAGTGAAGGAATTAAGCTAGTGCCAGTTACTGGTGCGCTTAGTGCTACTGCGAAAATTAATGCCAATGTGATGCCAGTTGCCGCAGATCAGAGGATAGCGTTTACGCCCCTAGATGAATTAGCGGAAGTAATAGACGTTGATGCGAATGGCGTCATTACGGTTAAGCCAACTGCAGTAGTGAACTATGGTGAGCATGATACAATTCAAAGCATGACAGGCTATATCCGAGTATCGTCAATTGGCACACCTGAAGTGTATAGCGATGTTAAGCTGACATTAGGACCGCCAAATGCATCAGAAATTATTCAAGTGTACGTTGATGGTGAAGAGTATTTGGAGGCGATCGCATTAGCAGCTGATGAGACCGTGAACTTAAGCTACGCTGCTTCTGGTGGAGATGGTACTTCTGATGTTTATGCCTATAATTGGGAGGTAACTTCAGGCAACGCGGTAATCGATGATAACGGTAATTTGTCTGCAATTACGTCTGGTAATGTTCAAGTCACCTTTACAATTGACTTCTTCCGTAAGCAAGAAATACGTACATTAGAATTTAACTTTGTTAATCGTGTTGAGGAGCCGATCCTATTATCGCAAGGCAAGTTAGTTACAGCTAGCAGAAGTTCTGCCCAATATCCAGCAGCAAACGCAGTTGATGGAAGTACAAGTACGACATGGTCTACAGGAGGACATCATCCGAACACAACACTTACTGTCGATCTTGGAGAGAGAGCTCTTATTCATCATACAATTGTAGCTGGTTGGACACCACAGGATTACAAGATTGAAGTTTCGGAGGATGGAACGAATTTCACTGTTATTGCTGAGAGCAACGATATTGTAAGTACAAGTAACTCTAACTCTGGGCTAACAACTACTGATACGATGTCAGAAGAGGTGTATGGTCGTTATGTTCGTTTGACTATTACGAATATTAGAAGTGCGCAATGGCTAGGTGTACGTGAGTTTGAAGTATATGGGAACTATGCAGCAGCTGCTTCTGAGCCAGAAGACGAGACAGCACCAAGCTGGGAAGCAGAAAGCCAGTTAGCAGCTTCGAATGTAGGAGAGAATAGTCTGATGCTAACATGGACCGTAGCAACAGATGTTACAGAAGTAGTAGGCTACAGAGTATATAACGGAACAGAGCTGTTAACAGAAGTAGCAGGGAATGTAACAAGCTACGAAGTAACAGGCTTAACAGCGAATACAAGCTATACATTCAAGGTAGAAGCAGGAGATACAGCAAACAACTGGAGTACTGATGGTCCACAGGTAACGGTGACGACGCTGGATGAGGGTGAGCCAGAGCCAATCTTGGTCGAAGCAATTACAGTGATAGGACCTTTAGCGATTACAAGCAAAGCAGGAACAGCACAATATGCAGCAGAAGTTACGCCAGCAGATGTAGATAACGACGAAGTCGAATGGTCAGTTGAAAATGGAACAGGCGAAGCGACGATTAGTGCAACAGGACTGCTAACAGCGGTAGCAGACGGAACCATAATTGTAAGAGCGACAGCGAAGGATGGCTCAGTGGTTAAAGGTGAACTAACGGTAACGATTAGTGGACAGACAGAGCTTGAGCCAGAGCCGATCACGGTGGAAAGCTTAGTGGTAACACCAGACGAGGTTGAGCTAGAAGCTGAAGAAACAGAAATGCTAACAGTTATCGCAAATTTTTCAGATGAAACAACTGATGAGGTAACACAAGCGGCAAGCTACAGCTCAAGTGTAGAAGCAGTAGCAACTGTAAGTGCAGAAGGCGTTATTACGGCAGTTGGTGAAGGTACTGCAACCATTACCGTGTCGTATGGAGGTCAAACAGTAAACGTAGCTGTTACTGTAACAGCAGAAGTAGAGCTTGAGCCAGAGCCGACGGAAGATACAGAGGCACCTACTTGGGGTGAAGGTAGCAATGTAACAGCCAGCAATGTCGCGATCTCCAGTGTGAAATTAACATGGAGAGGTGCAGAGGATAATGTTGCGGTTACAGGCTATAAAGTAATGTGGAAGGCTGGAGCAAACGATCAGGCGATGGAGATTGATGGTGTTACAACATCAGCAACGATTAGCGGCTTACAGTCTTATACAAGCTATACCTTCACGGTAGAAGCGGTTGATGCAGCGGGGAACTGGAGTCAGAATGGCCCGAGTGTTACAGTCAGAACGAACAAGATTTATGTGCCAGCAGATCCAACACCATCAACAGAACCAGAGCAGTCTAAAGAGCCAGAACAACCAGTGGAGCCTGAGCAGCCGAGCGAACCAGAGCAGTCTGGTAATGAGGAGCAATCAGTTCAGCCAGAGAAAGTAGAATTTACTGATGTTCCAGCTACACATTGGGCATCGTCTGCGATCCTACGTGCTGCAGAGCAAGGAATTGTTAGGGGGAGCCCTGACCATACGTTCAAGCCGAATGCGGCTACTACACGAGCAGAGTTTATGACAATGCTGGCCAATGCGTTCAAGTGGCAAAGCAGCGAGCAGAGAGAGCTAGAATTTAATGACAGTGATAGTATTGGAGCATGGGCAAAAGATGCAGTTTCCCAAGGAATCGAGCGAGTTATAGTGACTGGCTATACCGACGGCAGTTTCCGACCTAACCAAGAAATCACTCGCGCTGAGATGGTCGTAATGCTAGTAAGAGCACTTGGCATTGAAACACAAGATGTGGAGACAACTGAATTCGCAGACGATGACAGCATTCCAAGCTGGGCGAAGCCAGCAGTTCAAGCACTACGTGAGCTTGGATTACTGTCAGGAAGAAGTGGCAATCATTTTGCTGCCAATGAACCAGCAACACGTGCTGAAGCGTTAGTCATTCTACTTCGTGTGTTGGAATCGTAGTAAGGGTTATAAAGTAATTCGTGAAATAAGATAATATTTTGTGAAATTGTGCAATACATTCCTGTCGACATACTATATAATACTATTAATTAAATGAGCTAACAGCCTTGCGTCAAAGTTTTTGATGCAAGGCTGTTGTTGATTCTATATAAAATTAAAGGCAAATAAATTGATCCCAAGGTATGCTAGAAGGAACATCATATGAGAGATGGGGGATACTATGTTAAAGGTATTAGTAGCTGAGGACGAGCCATGGATAAGAGCGGCAATTGTCGAAATGGTGGAGAGCATTGGACATGATATTAAAGTAGTGGGCGATGCAACCAATGGCGAAGAAGCATGGCATATGATTCAACAGCAATGGCCAACGGTGCTCATTACAGATATTATGATGCCTGAGATGGACGGGCTTGAGCTAGTAAAAAATATATCAGAGCAGCGTATTCCGATGGCAGTTATTATTATTAGCGGGTATGAAAACTTTCAATATGCCCAAAAGGCGATTAGTTATGGGGTTAATCGCTATTTATTAAAGCCTGTTAATCGAGAGGAGCTAACTGCAGCACTTCTTGAGGTGACTGGAAAAATTACAGAAATCGAACATATGAATCATTACTTTATTCGCATCCAAACGTATTTTGATACGATTAATGATCTCGACGCAGCAGATGGAATTAAGGGACTATACAAATTAGTTGAAAATATCAAATCGCTAAAGCATATAAACTATCCTGCATATCTTAGTCTTATTCGCATTATTGAATCCAAGTTAGGTGGCTTGTTAACGAGCATCAATGTAAAGCACGAGGTAATCACAAATTTTAGTGAAAAAAGTGATGAAGAGATTCGCAAGCATTTAGGCTCGTTAGGTGAGGCTTGGTTCTTGAATCCCGATCGTAATAAAAAGGAATTGAGGCAGGTTATAAAGCAAGCATGTGAATATATTCATACCCATTATGCAGACGATCTGACGCTAACACAAATGGCGGAATATACGAATCTGAGCATTTCACATTTCGGCTCATTATTTAAGCGCTACACTGGTGAGTCATTAGTTTCCTATATAAATCAAGTTAGAGTGGAGCGAGCTAAAGATCGGTTAAGAGAAACAAACGATAAAATCTATCTCATTGCAGAAGAGGTTGGTTTTTCTAGTCAACCGTATTTTATCCGTGTTTTCCGAAGTATTACTGGTATTTCACCCAATGAATATCGAAAAAGTTTGGGGTTGTAAATGATGAAGCAGTGGCTCTATCGTCTTACATTACGGCAAAAAATAATTGCCAGCTTTATTACAATCGTTCTAGTAGCAGTATTGTCTATGAATATCGTTTCACATACGTACTACAGTCGAGCAACAGAGCAAGATTTTTACAATATCGCGGAAACATCAACGATCGGAATTAATCATCAAATTGAAATCTATTTTCAGCAAATAGCGAAATCTACTTATGCAATGAATGCAGGGGTGCTTCATTATTCCAGTGTGCTGCTAGAAAAAGGAGACTCGAGTTTAATTCAGGATTGGTTACGTGATGATTCCTTGGTAAGCTTAGAAAAGCGAGCGATGATTAGAGATATGTTGAACAAGTACATTTCGTTTAACTATCCAGAAATTGAAAATATGTACTTGATGTCCAAGGATCAACGCGTGTTACAGGCGATTGGCGTTTCCAGTGAAGTTCAGCTTTCGAAGCAGCCGTGGTTTAATCAACCGTTAAGTACAGAATTGAGAATTTATCCGACTTTTAATGTTGCAGGCAGCTCTATTCCTTTCATTGCGGTATCTATTCCAATTTTTGATATCGAAAATACGACTTTATCAGGAAATCTATTATTAAATATGCGCTTAACGGAAATTAGAAGCATTATCGGGAATACGAAAATAGGTGAAACAGGTTATATTTTTATGGTTTCAGAGGATAACAAAATCGTCTACCATCCACAGGCCTCATTGATAGCTATCCCGCTAGCAGACTCGGAGCTGAAATGGCTTTCGCTCGAGCAAACAAATTCTTTGCAACGCTGGAATGGTGAGCAATATCTCGTATCCTATAGTACCTCCTATTTAACTGGCTGGAAGACGATTGCGCTCGTTCCGTTAAAGGAGATGGCTACCGGACTACAGGTGGCTAGAATATCTGCGATTGTTGTTATGGGGGTATTAATTCTATTGATACTTATTACCGTGCCACTAGTTGCAGGGCTCATCACTCGACCGATCATACATCTTAAACAAGCAATGGAAAAGCTGCAAACGGGCGATCTCACAGTCCGAGCTCCTGTTATGCCTGGGCGTGATGAAATTCAATTGTTAAGTATTAAATTCAATCGAATGGCTGAGCGTCTTCAAGAGCTCGTTACCACCGTTAATCATATGGAGCTTAAAGAGGTTCAGCTGCAATTATTGCAGAAGGAAGCAATGATTCGTGCGCTGCAGAATCAAATTAATCCTCATTTATTGTACAACACGCTAGACATTATAAAGAGTATCGCTTTTTTAGAGGACGTACCAAAAATAGAACGAATGGCAACTAACTTAGCGTCGCTTTATCGTTTTTCTGCAAAGTTTGAGCATGCGGAGATTACGTTAGCGGAGGAGCTAGAGCATTTAAAAAGGTATCTAGAGATCATTCACGTTCGGTACACGAGACATTTTGAGAGTAAGGTCTATGTAGATGAAAAATATATCGAAACTGCGATTATCAAATTATCTCTGCAGCCTTTGGTTGAAAACGCAATCAAATATGCGGTTGAGCCGCGAAACGGTAAGGCAGCTGTTATCGTAAGTGCTTTTCCGGAAGGAAATGATCTAATTATTGAGATTGCGGATAATGGGCCTGGTATTGAAAGCGAGCGATTACAGGAGCTACAAGAGAGAATAAAGAACATTCGCAATATGACTAGTTCGATGGAGCAGTATTCTCAATCACTAGGACTAACGAATGTACATCATCGCCTAGTGCTAACATATGGTGAAAATTATGGTATTGAGGTTCATTCCTTCTTAGGAAAAGGAACCGTCGTTAGCGTACGGATTCCCTTTAAGAGAAAGGATAACATTTCGTGAAATCGTACAATTATTACAGGGTGTCACTCTTTTATACTTAGAAATGTAAACAACATAAACGAAAAGGGAGTGTTACGATTGAAAAGATTTTTGCAGACAGCAGCATTATCCGTACTTGCGCTAAGCTTAGTAGCTGGATGTTCCTCTAACAATGGAGGCAATACTCAGAATGTTACTACTGCTCCGTCGACGAATGCAACAACAGCACCGACTGCAGATGAAACAAAAAATGAAAAGAAAATTCCAATTACATTTGCAGTACAGTATTGGAGTGGACCGAAATGGGCGGAAGATCATCCTACGATTCAATATCTAAATGAAAAATTCAACATTGATTTAACACTGCAAATTATAAACGGTCCTGAATACAATGAGAAATTAAAGGTTATGGCCGCATCTGGAACATTGCCTGACTTCTATCGTGTTGATGCACCTACATTTCTAGCATGGCAATCTGAAGGGGCATTTGTAGAGCTTACTGATTGGATGCCAAAATATGAGAATCTAAATAGAGAATATCCTTTGGATCATACTGCAATGCGGGTGTTAAATCCAGATGGAGAGTTGTATGGTTTACCGGAAATATCATGGATCGTTCGTGATACGGTGCAAATCCGTAAAGATTGGCTAGATAATCTAGGGATACCAGTTCCTACCGATGACGAGTTTACAATTGATAAATTCTATGAGATTGCGAAAGCGTTCGCAACACAAGATCCAGATGGCAATGGACAAAATGATACGATCGGCTTCTCCGGTGGTTATACAGTAGACAACCTTTCTATCCGCAATGCGTTTGGTATTGCGAATGAGTGGATTGAAAAGGATGGACAGCTGGTGCCTCATCAAACTCAAGTAGAAGAGTACAAGCAATTCTTAACCTTTATGAATAAAGCTTATAATGAGGGCGTGCTTGATCAGGATTTCGTATTACGTACGTCGACAGAGCTTAGCGATCTTCGTAAAGCTAATAAATTGGGATTATATACGTACCATAACAACTATACCATTGATGTTGAAAAAGCAGTTAAGGAGAATTTTCCTGACAGTAACCCAGAGGTTGTAATTATGGCCCCACCTGTTGGTCCTAACGGTGATCGTGGAAATACAAGCGTAGCTTTCGGTATGAATAAACAGGTTATTAACGCAAAAGCGGATGATGAAAAGATCGATCGTATTATGCAAATCCTTGACTGGTGGGTGACAGAAGAGGGGACGCAGATTATGAAAAACGGTGTTGAAGATGTTCACTACAATAAAAATGCCGATGGTACATGGACTGTTACAGATCGTTGGGAAGCGGAAATGCCTCGCTTTATGAACAGTAATCTATTCAAGCGTCCAGGTACCGACTTCAACTTCTATTTGTGGACAGATGAAGCAGAAATTCAACGTAACGTAGATTATAAAGCTAGAGCAGAGCAATATCCATGGAATAATGCAGCGATGGGCTTAGAGTATTACTCTGAGACATATATTGCGAAATCTGCTGATTTGAATACGAAGTTCCAAGAAGCAATCTACAAAATTATTGTGGGTGACCAACCTATTGATTATATCGAGCAAGCTTCTGCTGACTGGTTAGCTAATGGTGGAGCGAAAATCGTCGAAGAAATTAACGCAGCAGCTAAGAAATAACGAGCGAACAGGTCGCATTTCTTATGCGACCTGTTTTATTTACCTTGCTTGTAGACGTTGTAATTGGAGGAGGGAGTAGAACATAATGAACCAACCAATTGTACATTCGCAGCCTATAAAAAGCACCACAATAAATAGTGCTAAATCGAAGTATTTAAGACGAGCATTACCGTTTTATTTGATGATTATTCCAGGCTTATTGTATTTTTTAATTTTTCGCTACGGACCGATGTTTGGCTTATTTATCGCTTTCAAAAAGTATTCTCCTTTTAAAGGAGTATGGGACAGCCCATGGGTTGGTCTAGATCATTTTACTCGACTATTTTCAGAAACTGAATTTTTAGTGCTGTTAAAAAATACATTGGCTCTCAATGTATTAGATACATTAATTGCCTTTCCATTTCCAATTCTCATCGCCATTTTATTAAATGAGGTTGGACGAAAATATATAAAAAGCACTATGCAAACGATACTGTACGCTCCACATTTCTTGTCGTGGGTTGTTATTGTTGGTATTACAATGCTATTGTTCCGTTCACAAGATGGCGGCATCAATGTCATATTAGATTCATTAGGTTTAGGGAAACTCAATTTAATGACGGATTCTAGTTATTTCCGTGGAGTATGGTTATTTCATAACATCTGGCAAGGTGCTGGATGGGGAGCAATTATTTATTTAGCATCGATTGCTTCTATTGATCCTGCTTTATATGAGGCAGCTACAGTAGATGGTGCGAGTCGTGTACGTCAGATATGGCATATTACGCTACCGTCATTAAAAACAGTCATCTTAATCATGTTTATATTGCGCCTTGGTAATTTTATCGATGTAGGCTTTGAACATATTTATTTATTGCAAAACCCATTAAACTTACAAGTTTCTGATGTTTTTGAAACGTATGTTTATCGACAAGGTCTTGTACAGGGTGATTTTAGTTATGCTACAGCGATTGGTTTATTCAAATCAGTTGTAGGCTTCATTATGGTTGTAAGTGCGAACACTATTGCAAAACGATTTGGCGAGGAGGGAGTATACTAGATGAAACGTACAACTGCAGGAGATCGTGTATTTTCAAGCATTGTTTATATATTGCTTATTCTGTTTACGTTACTAATTGTACTTCCACTTCTGTACGTAATAATGACGTCATTTGCACCTGCCAGAGACTATTATTCAAGAGGTTTTTTTATTATCCCAAGCTCATTTACATTAGAAGCATATCAATACTTAATTCATAACCCAGGGTTTCTTAATGCATTTAAGAGCTCGGTCATTATTACTTCGGTGGGTACGCTGATCAATATTACTATTACATCGCTAATGGCGTACGGATTATCTGAGCATTGGATTAAAGGACGCTCAATCGTTAACTTTATGATCCTATTTACAATGTTATTCTCTGGAGGATTAATTCCTACTTATCTAGTTGTTGATGGCTTAAACCTTATTGATACGTATTGGGCGTTATGGCTTCCAGCAGCAGTTACACCGTTTAACGTCATCATTATGCGCAGTTTTTTCAGTTCACTGCCTTATGAATTAAAGGAGTCTGCTCGAATCGACGGTTGCAGCGAATGGAGATTATTTGGGACGATTATCTTACCACTTGCCAAGCCATCCATCGCTACCTTTACACTATTCTATATGGTAGGGAACTGGAATACGTATTTCTCAGCGATAATGTATTTCAACAATGATTCTAAGTGGCCGCTACAAGTATTCCTACGTCAGATGCTGATCTTAAATGATGAGAAAATCGGTCAACTGTCTGAGACGCTGTATACCTATACGCCAGCTTCACGGATGGCAGCGATCCTAATTACAGCTCTGCCACTACTAGTCATCTATCCATTCCTACAGAAGCATTTTAATAAAGGGATGTTTGTTGGTTCGGTAAAAGGTTAGGGCTCCGAAGTAAGGGATGCTCCAACATCTAGGCGAAGACTGGAAGACTCTGGACATCCCAAGCGAAGGCATAAAGCGCTCTGACTATACTTCTAGCGAAGGCTGCAGTGTACTGACTATCAAAATACCAGCGAAGGCTAGGATAAAGCGCTCTGACCTGCAAAGATCAGCGAGGAAATAGCTCAAGAAGTAAACACAACAGCGAGGAATAAGCGCTCAAGAATTATACATCCAACGCAGGAGAAATGCGTTCTGGAAAGCGGAGCGGGCCACTTTTAAACACTGCTGCTACCTAAGCGTTTCAATAGTAAGCAGCAGTGTTTAAACCGAGTGCTGCAAGAACGCATTACTCCGGAGCGATGAACGGAGAGCGCTTTTTCCGAGCGAAGCGCTTCCCCACTAAGAGCTATATTCCGAGAGCTGCAAAAACCATCATAGCATTTTGCTCCCTAGCGCTGCTCACACTGCTACACTGTTGAACGCATCATGCCTTCGCCCTCACTCCTTAAATTGCGAGCGATAATCCCTTGGCGACAGAGTCGTCAGCTCCTTAAACACCTTCTGAAAATGCGCAAAGCTGCCGAAGCCCACCTCCTCCGAAATATCCGTAATCCGCATATGACTTTCACGCAACAGCCGCTGTGCTTCCTTTACTCTCGTCATCCCTACATATTCCGTGAACGAAAAGCCAGTTAGCTTCTTAAACGTACGACTTAAATAGCTTTCACTCAAATAAAAATGATGGCTTAGCCGCTCAAGCGTTAAATCCTCACGGAAATTGGCATTAATATATTTTGCGATCTCCATCATTTTCGCTTGGGTTGGTGTCAGCTCAGTTTCTGATATTGCTCCGTCACTTGCCAGTATGCTTCTAGCTACTAACAATAGAATATTCGTAATCGTATGCTGAATCGTTAACTTGTACCCTGGAGGCTGCTCCTGAATTTCATGCAGCATTGTATACAACTGCTGCTCAATGATCCTTCTTTCATGACGGCTTAGCCCAATAACAGGACGATCGCTTAAGAAGGGAGTGCGTAATAACGCTTCATCCTCTTCGTTAAATTGCTGAAAATAGCTTTCATTCAAATAGAGCACGACGCGTTCATGGTCTGGAATGCCGCTGTCTAATGTGCGATGCACAACATCACCAGGAATGATGACGATATCGCCTGCATTTATCGTATAGGAGCGATCTTTAATAAAGTAAACCCGCTGTCCTGAAAACAAATAATATAGCTCGTAATGACTGTGTATATGACTAGTCGTCATTGAAAAATGACCCTTGCGAATATTGTATTCTACACACATCGGATCAAACGGATTGCCGTATAGCAAACTATCTTCTAGTTTCATAGTAAACGCTCTCCTAATGACAAAATATAAGATGTTTATTTAATATTAGCATAATATAAGAAGAAAATGATGATATTTTGCGGTACATTTAGTGCAGAAGTTAAAACGTTCTCATGAATTTCACTTTTAAGAGGAGAGATGAAATAATGTCTAAAAAGAAATATGTTCAGGTTGGTACTGGCGGTCGTGCTGAGTTCTTCTATTCTGCAATTGCAACAACATATAATGAAACCTCCGAGCTAGTTGCTTTCTGTGATATAAACCAAACACGTATGGATTTTGCCAACAAAATCCTTGTAGAGCAGTATGGTTACCAAGCTGTACGCACATATAAAAGCGAGCAATTCGAGGAAATGATTGCAGCTGAAAAGCCAGATGCAGTGATCGTAACAAGCGTTGATCGTACGCATCATACGTACATCATTCGTGCACTAGAGCTAGGCTGTGATGTTATTACTGAAAAACCGATGACGGTTGATGAAGAGAAGTGCCAAGAAATTCTTGATGCCGTTGAGCGTACTGGCAAGCAAGTTCGTGTAACATTTAACTACCGTTATGCACCGCATCATACGAAAGCTCGTGAGTTAATTGCTAACGGTGTAATTGGTGATGTAACGTCCATTCATTTTGAATGGCTGCTTAATACACAGCATGGTGCAGACTATTTCCGCAGATGGCATCGCGATAAACGCAACAGCGGCGGCTTGCTAGTTCACAAGTCCACACATCATTTTGACCTTGTTAACTTCTGGATTGGTTCACAGCCAGAAACTGTATTCGCAATGGGCGATCTACTATTCTATGGTCGTGAAAATGCGGAGAAACGTGGCGTAACGAAGTTCTACGATCGTGCAACAGGTCATCAAAATGCAGAAGGCGATCCATTCGCACTCCCACTAGATAATAATGAGCGTCTAAAAGGCATGTACTATGACGCTGAATGGGAAGATGGCTACAAGCGTGATCAAAGCGTATTCGGCGATGGCATTTCCATTGAAGATACAATGAGCGTACTTGTAAAATACAAAAACAAAGCGCAGCTTACTTACTCCTTGAACGCTTACTTGCCTTGGGAAGGCTACAATATTGCATTTAACGGAACAAAAGGCCGTATCGAAATGAAAATTGTAGAGCAGTCCTATGTAAATGCTGGTGGCGATCGTGCACTTGAAGGTGCAGTTCAAGGTGTTAGCATTATTGTGTTCCCTATGTTTGGTGAAGCTTACACAGTAGATTTCGAATTAGGCGAAGGCGGACATGGCGGCGGCGATCCAGTATTGCTTAACGATATTTTCGGCGTTCCAGTTGAAGATGAATTCAAGCGTGCTGCGAACCATATCGACGGCGCTCGCTCAATTCTAACAGGTATTGCTGCTAACAAATCTATTCGTACTGGTCAGCTAGTAAAGGTTGATGATCTGGTGAAATTCTACTAGGAATTCACTATAATCGAAATGTTTACTTTACTATAAGGGAGCGAATGTATTGTGAAGGCATTTATGGATGATCAATTTCTATTGAATACCGATACAGCGGTTAAGTTGTATGAAAACTATGCAAAAAATATGCCGATTATTGATTACCACTGTCATCTTGATCCGAAAGCGATCTATGAAGACAAAGCGTTCAACAATATTACCGAAGTATGGTTATATGGTGATCATTATAAATGGCGGGCAATGCGTGCGAACGGCATTGAGGAGCAATACGTCACAGGTGGGGAAGGCGTTACAGATTACGATCGTTTCCTTGCGTATGCCAAAACAGTTCCGATGACGATTGGTAACCCATTGTATCATTGGTCTCACTTAGAGCTTCGTCGTTTGTTTGGCATTGATGAGCTAATCAATGAGAAAAATGCTCCAGTGATTTGGGAGAAAGCCAACAAGGTGCTTACAGAAGGAAACTTCACACCACGCGGCTTAATTAAATTCTCTAAAGTTAAAGTGGTATGTACAACGGATGATCCAGCGGACACGCTAGAATATCATCAAAGGCTGCTAGAGGAGAAGGAGCTAGGCTTCCAAGTTCGTCCTTCCTTCCGTCCAGATAAAGCATTAGAAATTAACCGTGAGACCTTCTTGCCATGGCTTGAGCGTCTAGCAGCTGTGGTTGGCTATCCATTAGAAAGCTATGAGCAATTGCTTAAGGCACTAGAGCAACGTGTACAGTTTTTCCATGAAACAGGCTGCTTGTTGTCTGACCATGCACTAGATAAAGTGATGTATTGCGAAGCAACGAAGGAGCAAGCAGCAGAGATTTTTGCTAAAGCACTTCGTGGTGAAGGCGTGACTGAGGAAGAGGAAGCGGCATACAAAGGCTACACCTTAGTATTTTTAGGTCAATTGTATGCGGAGCGTGGCTGGACGATGCAGCTTCATATTAAAGCGCATCGTAACAATAACCGTGCAATGTACGACAGACTTGGTCCTGATACAGGCTACGACTCGATCAACGATGGTCCGCTTGCAGAACCATTAGTTAAGCTGCTTGATGGTATTGAGAAAAATAGCGGCTTACCGCGCACAATTCTCTATTCTTTAAATGCGGCAGATAACGATGTATTAGCTACAATTATCGGAAGCTTCCAAGGTGGCGGCATTGCAGGTAAAATCCAGCTTGGTTCAGCTTGGTGGTTTAACGATACAATTGACGGCATGACTGCTCAATTGAAGTCGCTAGCGAATATGGGCTTGCTTGCTCGATTTGTCGGAATGCTAACAGATTCTCGCAGCTTCCTATCATACCCGCGTCATGAATATTTCCGCCGCATCCTTTGTAATTTGTTAGGGGATTGGGTTGAAGGCGGACTTGTTCCTAATGATGATGAATTACTTGGGGAAATCGTTGAGGGCATTTGCTATCGCAACGCAGCAGAATACTTCAGATTTGGAGTGTAATCGTTCAGCATAAAGCACATAAATCTTAGAAGGGACACTACATGTGGCATTCACATGTAGTGTCCCTTTTCCATTGAGATAATTAATGGAACTGCTAGTAAAAAAACTATTGAACGCGAGCGTCGTTAATGGTATTTTAAGAGCAAGCTATAATGAAACGGGTTTCATAAAAGGGGCTGTAAGGTGAATAATGAATAAAGAAATGAATAGAGATATGAATATTTTAAATGAAAAATTGAAAGCGTTGCCGATCACTTCTAACCCATTAATAACAAAAGCAGACTTGCAGGAAGCATTTCATCAATTATGTATGCCGCTTGTACCTTATTATAGTGGAGGCAAAGCACATCTCAACTTAGGAGCAACTGCTTCAGGCTGCAGCGGGGAAACAGCAGCAATGGAGGGTTTTTCTCGCGTGTTATGGGGTTTAGTTCCGCTGGCTGCGGGCGGTGGGCAATCTCCGTTATGGGAGCTATATCGAGAAGGGATTATTAATGGCACGAACCCTCAGCATGAGGAATACTGGGGCAATGTTAATCACTATGATCAGAAGCTGGTAGAGATGGCGGCAATCGGCTTTGCGTTAGCGATTGCACCAGAGCATATATGGGAGCCGCTTACGAGAGAGCAGAAAGAACGCTTCTACCAATGGTTAAATCAAATGAATGAGAAGTCGCTATACGACTGCAACTGGCTTTTCTTTTTAGTCATGGTCAATCTCGGCTTCAAACGACTAGGCATGCCGTACCGTGAGGACTTAATCCAGCGTAATTTGCAGGAGATCGACAAGTATTATGTTGAGGATGGCTGGTATAGTGACGGGCTTGGCGGTCACTGCGATTATTACGGCCCATTTGCGATCCATTATTATAGCCTGCTTTATGCAGCATGGGTGGGCGATGAGGATGAGGCTCGTTGTACATTGTATAAGCAACGAGCGGTGCAATTTGCCAATCAATTTTTGTATTGGTTTGCTGACGATGGCTCGGCATTGCCATATGGTCGCAGCTTGACCTATCGTTTTTCACAAGCAGCCTTTTGGAGCGCACTTGTGTATGCAGAGGTGGATGAGCTTCCATATGGCGTATGTAAAGGGATATTGCTTCGTCACTTACGCTGGTGGTTCCAGCAGCCGATGTTTGCTAGTGATGGAACGCTGAGTATTGGCTACAGCTATCCGAATCTCATCATGGCGGAAAACTATAATGCACCGGGCTCGCCTTACTGGGCATTAAAGGCATTTCTCGTTCTAGCTTTGCCTGATGACCATCCTTTCTGGCTAGCGGAGGAGCTGCCATTGCCACAGCTTGCACAGAGCAATGTTCAGCAAGCTCCGCATCTTGTGATGTGGCGTGCTGAGCAAGGAAATCATATTCTTGCTTTTAATACAGGACATCCAGCTAGTAATGATCATACTCATACCGCTGCAAAGTACGAAAAATTTGTCTATTCTAATAAATTCGGCTTTAGTGTGGCGCGCGCTGAATGGGGCTTAGCGCAAGGGGCATTTGATTCTATGCTAGCACTTAGTGAGGGAGATCATCTCTATCGTGGCAAGCGATTCGTTAAGCAAAGCCGTATTGATGGCAATGTGCTGAGCTTCGTATGGGAGCCGTGGCGTGATGTTTCTATTAATACATGGCTTATTGCAGGCTCACCATGGCATATCCGTGCTCATCGAATTGAAAGTAAACGAGCACTGCATGCTGCTGATGGTGGGTTTGCGATTGGAATAGAAGGTGAGAATGGCCATAATGTAGTAGAGAGCAACACTCAGCAACAGAGCGCTGTAGTGGCGACGCCTTGGGGAGCAAGTGGAATCATTTCGCTTTATGGCGAGGGTAAGCCGTCAATTCTCTATCCTAATGCCAATACGAACCTCATTCATGCAAGAACAGCAATGCCAACTGTACAACTGCAACTAGAGCCAGGCGTACATTGGCTCGTAACGGGAGTTTATGGCTATGGTACTGATGATGAGGGGAAATTAGATGCTTGGGGTAAACCACCGTATGTAGTTTTCCGTGAAGCTGATGGGAAGCTTGAGATCTATAACGGTGAAGGTGAGCATTTGCTAGAGTTAGATTTACAGTAAGCATAAAGTGAGGCTATTCATAGATAAGAGTAGCCGCATAGATTTTAAGATGCCATCTTCTTATTTTTTATGAAATCTAGTATAATAGCGTTAGTTGATTTATGTATTTATAAATTCATATGTATTGAAATTAATGTATCGTAAATTCATAGCTTTAGGAAAGCAGAAGGAGATGCAGGATGTCAACTGTATATAGTGGTTATTTGCTCGTTCATTTTATCGGTGAGCAACCAGATGGAGAACAGGTTTATTTTTCATATAGTGAGAATGGCTTGCATTGGAAGGATTTGAATGGCGGAAAGCCAATTCTAATTTCTAAGCTAGGAGAGCAAGGCGTACGTGACCCGTTTATCGTACGTTCACCGCTTGACGGCAGCTTCTATATCATTGCTACAGATTTAAGAATTGCAAATGATAAGGGCTGGACTGCAGCGGTCAATGAAGGCAGTCGCGATATTATCGTATGGCAATCGCAAGACCTAGTGAATTGGTCTGATCCTTGGGCAGTTACTGTTGGCGTAGAAGGTGCGGGCTGTGTGTGGGCTCCAGAAACAATCTATGATGAGCAGAATGAAGAATTTTTAGTATTCTGGGCTTCAGCAACGAAGGAAGATGGAGACGAGGAACGCAAGCAGAAAATTTATAGTGCGCGTACGAAGGATTTCCGTCAGTTCAGTGAGACTGAGCTATATATCGAACGCGATAATCATATTATTGACACGACCATTATTGCCCATGACGGACATTATTATCGTTTCTCCAAGGATGAAACAACGAAAAATATTACGTTAGAGAAGGGCGCTTCTCTTGCTAAGGATGCCTTCCAGCCAATTAGCGCACCGAATCTCGAAAGCATCTATGGTGTAGAAGGTCCGCAAATTTATAAGCTGAATGATGCCGAGCAATGGTGCCTTATTATTGATCGCTTCGCAGAAGGTAAAGGGTATTTACCGTTGTTGACTTCCGATTTGAACAGTGGCGAGTTCCAAGTTGTTGCCGATGATGACTTTGATCTAGGCGCTACGAAGAAGCGTCATGGCAGCGTCATTCCGATTACTTATGCCGAAAGTGCAGCATTAATTGCGGCATATGGCGACGGACATCAAGTATTACCTGGTCAATTCGCTGACCCTGATCTTGTGAAATTTGGTGATCGTTATTATTTATATCCTACTACCGATGGCTTTACAGGTTGGTCAGGAACGCAATTCCATGCTTTTTCTTCAGCTGATTTGAAGCTATGGAAGGATGAGGGGGTAATTGTCGATCTTGCCTCACCACAGGTTCCTTGGGCAATTGGCAGCGCATGGGCGCCATGTATAGCGACGAAAAACGATAAATATTATTATTACTTCTGCGGTAAAACAACGGATGGTGTAAGTGCGATTGGTGCAGCAGTAGCTGACACACCAGCAGGTCCGTTTACTGCAATGCCAGAGCCCTTAATCACAATGGATATGTTGAAGCGATTAAATATTAGTATGTCACAAGCAATCGATCCATCTATTTATATAGAAGAGGACGGCACATATTATCTGTTGTTCGGTAATGGTGTTCATGATCATGATGGTGCAATCGTACAGCTCGGCGAGGATATGGTGAGTGTCGTAGAAGAGACGATGGCTAATATTGAAGGATTAACTGATTTCCGCGAGGCGGTTACAGTATTAAAGCGTGGCGGACGTTATCATTTTACATGGTCATGTGATGATACTGGTAGTGAAAACTATCATATTAATTATGGGACGTCAGAGTCACTTTATGGTCCAGTGACCTATCATTATCCAGTGCTAGTCAAAAATCCGGAAAAAGATATGCTTGGTACAGGGCATCATTCCATTATGCAGGAGCCAGGTAAGGATGAGTATTATATTGCTTACCACCGCTTTGTTACGCCACTAACTCGCTTTAACGAGGGCAAAGGCTACCACCGAGAGACATGTATTGACCGAATTAGCTTTGGCGAAAACGGCTTAATGCTTCCTATTCAGCTATAAAGCTTGCTATAAGAATTGAATATAGAGTATCAAACACCTTTAGCTATTACTGCTATCTCCAGATAGTGTGTAATGGCTAAAGGTGTTTTTTGTTTATTCTTGCATGCATATGTAAAAACTGGACAAACTAATCTCACTCCAAAAGGTGAGGTGAAGATGATGTGGAGTGTAATTATCGACCATATTCCTAATTGGAAAATATGGATGCAAGGCTTTGCTGCGATGTTTATTGCAATGGCTTTCTATATCACTCATAAAAAACTATTCGCTTGGGGGAAACAAGGAACTCTTAGAACCTCGAAGCAGGATCAGAACAAAGAGCAACAGCAGCTTTCTGGAAATTTTGATACTGATGTTGTAGCTATTAAGGAGCGCATTGGCAGCAATAGCGATGTGAATTTTCGTGATTTTCGGATCAGCATCCGTAGTAGCAAAGCTTTGCTAGTTTTTGTTGAAGGGATGCAGGATGAAGAGATTATTAGCAAGCAAGTGATGCAGGTGCTAATGGATAACAGCGTTCCGAAGACTGAAGGCTATGCGATTCAGAACGATGCTCAAGCATTTAGTACCTATATTAAAGAAAAAATATTGCCTGTCTGCAAAGTAAGGGAAGTATCCGAAATTGGTGAGCTAGTTGAATTCATACTGTTAGGATTCAATGCGTTACTAATCGATGGCATGTCGAATGCATTATTGGTCGGCGAACCAAAGCCTAAAGTTAGATCAATTAATGAGCCTACCTCAGAAGCGCTATTGCGCGGTCCACGTGTAGGCTTTACAGAAGTACTTAGCGAGAACACCGCCTTGTTACGTCAGCATGGGCGAACGGAAGAGCTGCAATTAACCATGGTTGAAGTAGGTAATCGCATAAAAAGTAATATAGTCATTGCTTATATGAAGGAAATTGTGAATCCAGAGCTATTAAAAGAGGTTGAGGATCGGATATCCAACATTAACCATGACTTTATAGCTGAATCGGGATATATCGAGCAGCTAATTGAGGATAATTGGCTCAGCCCATTTCAGCAGGTGCAAAATACAGAACGTCCTGACCGTGTTATTAATGCGATGCTGGAAGGTAAAGTGGGTATTTTGTTAGACGGAACGCCATTTGCGTTAATTGTTCCTGTTACCTTCAGTATGCTTCTGCAATCACCAGAGGATTATTATGAACGCTGGTTGCCTAGTTCCTTGCTAAGAATGTTAAGGTTTTTTGTTGCATTTTTAGCCTTAATGACACCAGCGGTATACATATCCTTTATATCATTTCACCCCGGCTTAATTCCGACTGAGCTAACGATTACGATTATCGAAACAAGACAAGGCGTGCCTTTTCCTTCAATAATCGAAGTATTAATCTTGGAAATATCAATCGAGATATTACGTGAAGCGGGCATTCGCTTACCGAAGCCGATCGGACCAGCAATGGGTATCGTTGGCGGTTTGATCATTGGTGACGCAGCTGTACAAGCGGGTATTGTTAGTCCAATTCTAGTTATTACAGTAGCTGTAACAGCGATCTCATCTTTTGCGATACCGATCTACAGCGCAGGGATTACATTGCGTATGCTTCGTTTTGTAGGCATGATCTTTGCAGCGATGATGGGCATGTTTGGAACGATACTGTTTTTCTTAATCATCTGCATCCATATGAGCAAATTAAAAAGCTTTGGTGTTCCATATGTGACACCACATTCTCCATATCGCTTAAGTGACTGGAAGGACCTATTTATTCGTGTCCCTGTGTCGTTAATGAAGCAACGTCCGAAAATGATGAAGACAAAAGACGATAAGCGCAAATGATTACCGATCCTTTTATGTAAAGTTAGGGGGATATCAATGTTCACACGCTCAGACGACAAAATCACATCTTCACAGGCTACTGTATTTTTAACAAATTCCATTTTAGGAGCAGGGATATTAACCTTGCCACGCGTGCTCACAAATGCAGCAGAAACACCCGATGTGTGGCTTTCTTTAATAATTGGCGGATGCATAATTTTTTGTTTAATTATCGTCATGGTGAAGCTAAGTCAACAATTTCCTGGGAAGACGGTATTTCAATATGCAGGTAGCATTGCTGGGAGGTTTCTAGCGATATTTCCTTGCCTGCTACTAATCGTATACTTTATTGTCATTGCTGGATTTGAAATTCGCGTATTAGCTGAGGTTACGTTATTTTTCTTATTAGAAGGAACGCCGATGTGGGCAGTTCTAATTCCGTTTATTTGGGTGAGTGTATATCTGATAACAGGCGGAATTAATGTAATCTCGCGATTATTCCAATTGATATTACCGATTAGCCTATTAGTGTTGCTCGTTTCTTATTTGATGAGTTTACGAATTTTTGAGATAGACAACCTTCGTCCAGTTCTTGGAGATGGACTAATGCCAGTGTTCCAAGGGATCAAATCCACCGTGCTTGTGTTTTCTGGAATTGAAGTAACGATGCTGCTAGTTGGCTATATGGAAAGTCCAAAGCAAGCGGTTAAGGCAATGATTGCAGGAGTGAGCATTCCGCTTATCATTTATCTTATAACGGTGGTTATCGTGATTGGAGGGATGTCGACTGATGCAATTATGCGAAGCACATGGCCGACTATTGATTTGCTTCGCAGCTTTGAGGTTTCGGGTTTGTTTTTTGAACGGTTAGAATTCCCTTTCCTTGTTATATGGATGACTCAACTATTTTGTAACTTCAGCTGTTATTTCTATAGTGCGTCGCTCGGAATATCTCAACTGTTTAAGCTTAGGTTGAGGGTAGTGATTTTCGCTTTGATTCCACTCATTTATATATCAGCGCTAATTCCTACACGAATGAATGAGGTATTTGAAGTCGGGGATTTTATTGGTTGGACAGGTCTTGCGATGTTCCTGCTTATTCCACTTCCGCTTTCAATTATTTGGCTCATTCGTAGAAAAGGAATGAAGATCAATGTATAGACTAACATCCATATGTTCGCTACTGATCTGTTTAACGCTACTATCTGGCTGCTGGAGTAGTAAAGAAATTGAGGAAAGAAGCGTATATGTTGGTATGGCAATTGATGTCGCGGAGGAATCAGCAGAAGAAAAGAAATTAAATGCACAGGGAGGAGCAACTCCTATAGAACCAGCTATTACTGCGACCATTCAAATTGTTCCAGTGAAATCCGTTGAAGGTGGTAAGCAAGGCGGAGAAAGCAATGGAGAGGTAAAAAAATATTTGAACAATACTCAGACAGGTGATTCCGTATTTGAAATTCTGCGCGCCTATGCGTTGCGGCGAGATCGAGCGGTTATTGGACATCACTTAAAGGTGATCGTTATCTCAACAGAGCTAGCTGAGAAGGTAGAGATCGAGAATTTACTTGATTTTATGCTGCGCGATAATGATATTCGTCCAAGCTGTATGATTTTCCTCTCAAGAAGTAAGGCGGAAGAAGCGTTATACAGCAATCAGCCAGATGAAATTCCAGCCTTCCATATTGTCGATATGGTCCGCAACAAATTCCGAAATAATAAAATTATGAAAGCAATGACTTTAACGACACTAGATCAATATATGCATTCAAAGCAAAGCTATATGTTGCAAAATATTGCGGCAACAAAAGGGGAAACAGAGTTTTCAGGTGCAGGAATTATTAAAGGAAGCACTGGGAAGTGGATTGGCAATCTCGATCAGGAGGATGTAAGCAGCATCTCTTGGATTATCGGTGAAAGTGGCGGAGGGTTGATAAAAACGAAAAATGAAAAGGGTAAAACGATTATTTACGAAATAAAATCTGCTAAAAGCAAGATCACTCCAAAGGTAAAGGGCACAGATATTAGCTTTCATATTGATATAAAAACAGAGGGCAGACTAATTGAAACCTGGTCGAGTGATCGCGATTCGTCTGAGATGCCGATCCTATTAGAGGCACAGGATGCCTTTGTCAAAAAGCTTGATGAAAGCCTGCAAACTACATTAAACAAGCTACAGAAGGATTACAAGGTTGACGTCGCTGGTTTCGGCAAACGTCTGCGGATTACCCATCCCAAGGTATGGAAAAGGGTTAAAGACGATTGGGATGAAGTGTTCAGTCGCTCTAAAGTAACCTACAGCATCGATCTAAAAATTACGGACTACGGTTCTTCGGCTGAATAAATAGAAAAAACTAGTGCAAGCCTGCTCCATAATAGAGCAGGCTTACTTACATTATGGCGCCAAATAAAACATTTTAAAGATTTTATACTTTCCATCATGATGAATTAGCATTACAATATAGTTAGATTAATAATGTTATATGTTGATTCATAATTATATTAATTCATAATAGTGCTATACAATGATGAGGAGTGTTACTATGAGTGCGTCTAACGCATCTGCACGTTTATCGGTATTACTAGATTCCAAGGGAGCCGAGCTTGGGGATTTATTCGGAATATTTTTTGAGGATTTGAATCATGCTGCTGATGGCGGCTTATATGCGGAGCTTGTGCAAAATCGCTCGTTTGAATTTGATCCAATCGACAATCGCAGCTATCATGCGTTAACTGCATGGGAAAAGGTTGAACGTGGAGACGGTAAGGCTGAGCTATCCATTCATACGGAGAACCCATTAAGCCAGAAAAATCCACATTACGCTGTAATCGATATTGCTGAGGGCGGCGATGGAGTTGGCTTAATGAACCTTGGCTTCAACTCTGGCATATCTGTTCAAGAGGGTGAGCAATATTTATTTACGGTATTTGCTAAATTTGAAGGTATAGATGAAAACAGTGCCCCTGTACAAATTATCGTTGAAACTGACGAGGGGACAAAGCTAGCCGAAGCAGAAATCACAGTTGCAAGCAATGAATGGACAGAATACAGAGCCACACTTACAGCACAAGGTACCTCCGCTAAAGGCAGATTGCTAGTCATTACGAAGCAGAAGGGAAAACTTTCAATAGACTTCGTATCACTGTTCCCGAAAGCGACCTTTAACAATCGTCCGAACGGCATGAGACGTGATATCGCTCAACTGCTACATGATCTTAAGCCTAAATTTATGCGCTTCCCTGGCGGATGTCTTGTCCATGACGGCTCGATTAATGGGGACGATCGCAATTCGATGTATCGTTGGAAAAATACGATTGGTCCATTGCATGAGCGTCCAGCAAGACGCAGTAATTGGGGCTATAACCAGACGCTTGGTCTAGGCTATTATGAATATTTCTTATTTTGCGAGGATATCGGTGCGAAGCCAATTCCTGTTCTACCAGCAGGCTATGATCCACATCATAAGCGGATTGTTCCGATTGAGGAGCTTGGTCCGTGGATTGATGATGCACTTGATCTGATTGAATTTGCTAATGGTGTAGTAGATACCGAGTGGGGGGCTAAGCGTGCTGAGCTTGGACATCCTGAACCATTTCATATGGAATACTTGGCGATTGGTAATGAGGAAGTAGGGGAGCCATTTTTCGAGCGTTATACTTACTTCCATAAAGCCATTAAAGAGCGTTACCCTCATATTAAGCTTATTAACTCCAGCGGTCCGTTCCCTGAAGGTAGTGAATATGAGCGTGGCTGGGCATCTGCAAGAGAAAATGGCTCTGATCTTGTCGATGAGCATTACTATGTATCACCTGAGTGGATGCTTGCAAATGTGGATCGCTATCAATCGTTTGATGCTAACGGGCCGAAGGTGTTTCTGGGTGAGTACGCATCATGGGGCAACACCTACTACAACGCATTGGCCGAAGCCGCATATATGACTGGCATGCAAAACGCTGCCCATGCTGTAGCATTAGCTTGTTATGCACCATTGCTTTGTAATGTAGACTATGTAAACTGGAAACCGGACTTAATTTGGTACAACAATCATCAAGTGTATGGAACAGCCAACTACTATGTTCAGCAATTATTTATGCACCATCACGGTGATCATTTATTAAATGTAAAAGCTGAAGGCTTAGCTAGCGCTAGAGTTGTAAACGATGCGCCGATCAATGGGAAAATCTCGCTAGGAGCAAAGGCAGATCGTGCCGAGTTCTGGGACATCGAGCTAATGAACAATGAAACTGGGGAGAGACTTCCACTATCGTTTGATGATGAGAAGGTTACAGAGCTGGGATCACATTTCCGCGAGCTGACAACGACAAATTGGGCGAATTATACGCTTAACTTCAAGGCACGTCGCTTGGAAGGTGTAAAGGGCTTTGAGCTATCATTCGGTGAGAAGGATCTCCATAATCGTTATTTATGGGAAATTGGCGGCTGGCAAAATCAAGATTCAGCATTAGTTTCCTTCGTTAGTGGTCGCAGCTCATGCTTAACGCAAAGTCTGTTTGAGGTTGAAACTGATGTTGAGTATCAGTGCAGCTTAGAGGTTACGGGCAGAAAGCTAAAGGCAACGATCAATGGAGAGCTAATCAATGCAGAAGAGGATAAGCCGCTTGTTATTGCTCCGCTATACTACACAGCTAGCCAAGAGGCAGGCAGCGGAGATGTGATCGTCAAGGCTGTTAATGTTGAACCTAGCTCCTTGAGCATTACGGTTGACCTGTCTTCATCAGCTTCTGCGGTAGCAATCCAAAGCGTTGAAGTGTATGAGCTAGCTAACTATGAGCTTGAGGCGGAAAATAATTTTGATGCACCTACATTTGTTTCGACGCAGGGGCAAACAGTTGTAAGTGAAGACATTGCAGGTAGTAGCTTTACTTATGAGATTAAGCCGCATTCCGTCGCAGTATTTCGTGTGAAGCAAGGTTAATCTATTAAATGAGCTGAGCAAGTTGCTACATAGCTATTGTGTAGCAGCTCGTTACTCTGTATAAAGGACGTGAAACCAATGGGAGCATATCTATTTGTCCATTTTAAAGAAAAAAGTACGGTGGATGGTGAGCAGGTTTACTTTGCGTTAAGTAAGGATGGGCTGCAATGGGAGCAGCTCAACAACGGTCAGCCTATACTTTGGAGCAAGCAAGGAGATGAGGGCGTTCGCGATCATACGATTGTTCGAAGTAAGTTGGGCAAATTTTATATCATTGCCACTGATCTATGCTTAGCAGGACACTATACCGGTAAATATAAATCTGATTGGGGTAATATATCACGTTACGGAAGTAAGCAGCTTGTGTTATGGGAATCGGATGATCTTGTAAACTGGTCAGAGCAACGCATGCTTGATTTAGGAGATGACAGCTTCGGCTGCTTATGGGCACCAGACGTGCTTTATGATGAAGAGCAGGAAGACTATATTCTGCACTGGAGCTCGTCACATAGCTATGATGACTTTAATCAAAAAGCGATTTATTATTCCAGAACGAAGGACTTTCAATCATTTACGAAGCCTGAGCTGCTATATCGTAAAGCTGACAGCGGCGTGATCGACTCAGCCATTTATCAAGTAAATAACAGCTATTACTGCTTTCTGAAGAGTGAAGGCAATCCGCATGGCGTCATTTTGTTAAAGTCAAATTCATTAACTGGCAACTACGAGCAGATCGAGGCCTTTAATAAGGAAATGGAGAAGCTAGGCTCAAGCGCTTACGAAGCTCCGACGGCTTATCGACTAGAGGATAGCAGATGGTGCTTAATGCTGGATTTCTTCGGTGTTCGTGGCGAAGGTCAAGGCTATGTGCCATTTATTGCTGACAATATCGATAGTGGTGAATTTATTCGCTCTGATGAAAGCTTTAGCTTCCCGTATCGTTTTAAGCATGGCACGGTATTAAGCTTAACTAATGAGGAATACGAGAAAATTAAGGCGGCATATCCTAATACCGCTTCGCTGTAGCTTTATGCACAAAAAACTATAACTTTAGCGAAAAAAACTAAACATTCAAGGCCTTTTGTTGTTGTTCATCTTAATCATGTGATAAAGCTGCAATAAATGTATAACAAGTTCATATCGCTGTCCGTAGGCTAATTTCGGAGAGCATTTTATAATGAGGGAACATCATTTCATAGAAAGGGTGATTCCCTTGTTTCTGTCTAAGTTAACCGCATCATTAAAAAACCGTCGCTCTATAGCGATAAAACTTCTGCTGCTGTTTAGCTGTTCCGTCATAATGATCGGAATATTATTAGGAGTGATCTCGTATCGTATCGCCTCCTCCGCATTAATTCAGCAAGCAGAAAATGGCTCTGAGCAGTCGGTTACGCTCGCTGGAGAAATGCTGGATATGAAGGGGCAGTTTTTAGTAGATTTAAGCAATCAATTAAGTAACAATAGTAGATTTATAGATCATTTATTTCAAATTACAATTGCTGAGCTCAAAGAGGATGAACGACAACGAAGAATGGCAGAGATGAGAACGATGCTCGGTCAGCTCGCCTTAAGTGATGCGGTCATTGCAGACATTACATTAATTCCATTTGAAGATGACATCGGCGTAATCTCAACGAATCAAGAGGTAAATGCCGCCGATCTTAATGCCAGCTGGATTCAAGGGGTGAAAGATCAAGGTGGTAAGGCGTATTGGCTACCGTTACAGCAGCAAGGTTATCTTGGTCAGTACAGTAAGCCGTTAATTGCCTATGGTAAGCTGCTAGGTAAGAGCAATATTGGCTCCCATGACTTTATTTTACTCGTTCAGTTGGATGCTTCGTTTATCGCGCATATGATTGAAGATGTAAAGCTGAGCGAAAGTGGTATTACAACGGTCATTGATGAAAGCGGTAACATTCTTGGGGATAACAGAATCCAACAAGAGAGCACCTCAATCGTATTGCCTCCAGCGGAGCAACTCTCATCTGAAATGACTTCTGCTAGCTACCGCAGTGGTGATTCACTTGTTGTTCATCGTTCTTCGCCTTTAAATGGATGGACCATTATTGGCACCGCGCCGATAGCGGAGTTGACTGACGCAGCAGATAAGATCAAGTGGGTGACGATATGGATCATTGGCGGCAGTATCGTATTATCACTTGCTAGTGGACTATTGCTGGCATGGCGAATTGCGACGCCACTTAAGTCTTTAGAAAAGCTGATGTCATTGGCAGCTGCTGGAGATTTCCGTCGTCGTATGAAGGAAGGGAGCAATGATGAAATCGGCAGAGTTGCTGAGGGCTACAACATAATGATTGAGCAAATTAGCCGCTTAATTGTCAATGCTCGCAACAGTATAAAGCAATTAAGTGTAGCTAGTGATCAGATTTCATCGGCAGCCGAGCATACGGACCAAAGCTCACAAGAAACGAAGCAAGCTAGTGTGCAAATTGCTCGTGGAGCAACTGAGCTTGCAGTAAGTGCTGATCAAGGCAATAGTTATGTTCTAGATATGGAGGCTGCGATCACTCAAGTAGCAAACTTACAGCAGCAAATGAGCCAATCCGCCCAATTGAGCTATGAGAGCGGGGGAGCTGGCTATGCTGCAGCTGAGCAATTGCTGTTAAGATGCCAGGAAAGTGAACAACAGCTTATCACTGTTAACGAGCGTATGATGAGCTTAAGTAACGCTGCACTGTCAATTGAACAGCTGCTGCAGCTAATGGAGCAGCTGTTCAAAAGGATTAAAGTGTTATCGCTAAATGCGACAATTGAGGCAATAAGAGCAGGAGCTGCTGGAGCTGGCTTCAAAGTGATTGCCGATGAAATCCGTGGGCTAGCAGATCAATCGAATCAATCGATTACTAAAGCAGGAGAGATGACAACTTCAGTGATGCAGCAGGTGAGAAGTGTGCGTGATGCTGTACAGCAAACCTTCCCAGCCTATAGAGCGATGGTTGCTGAGGTTCATACGGTGCATCATGCGATCGGGGAAATGTCTGAACGCAGCGAATCGGTCGTGAGGAGCTGTGAAGAAATTAACGCTGCACTGGGGCAGCTGCAGCAAACGCAGATGATGTTAAGCTCTGCGATGGGAGAGGTGGCGGCATTTTCTCAGCAATCCTCTGCTACGACAGAGCAGGTCGCAGCGCTATGCAATCAGCAGGCGTTAATCGGCAATCAATTACTAGAGCTATCGGCTACATTGACCAATATCTCAGAGCAACTAGAGCAGCAAATGGACGGTTTTAAGCTAGAGTAGATAATCGTCGTCTCAGTCTATCCATACTACTCTATACTATAAGTCAGTAAGCAAGCCATTCGGATATTCGCTATAAAGCGTGATTATCCGAATGGCTTATTATGCTATTGGTTGATTACAGCTGCAAGAAGTCCTCAATCATAACCTTTTGACCGAGCTTGGCACTTTCTAATGCAGCCAGCACCATTGCCATACTATAAATGTTATCGCCGCTATTCGTCTCGGGAGCCGTACCTGCTTCAAGCGCTTCAAACATATGCTCCAAGCAGCCCTGATGGAAGGTTAACGGCATTTCAAAGCTAGTAGCTTCAATCCGTTGATGCTCGTAAATAAACCTACCTTGCTGATCCCCTGGCGCAACAATTTCTGCATACGGCTGGCCCTGTCCATCCCATATAATCGTTCCTTGATCACCGATCATTCGCCAAGCTGCCTCCCAGGATGTAGCTGCACCTTCGGCACACCAAGAGCCACGATAATCGAATACAGAGCCGTCGGACATTTCAAATATACATAATGCCATCGCATTTCCTTTATACCATGAGCCGACAGGGTTAAACTCATGACAATAGACGGATACCGGATTAGCGCCGATCGCGTATCTCGCTTGATCAAAGGTATGAATCGCCATATCAAGCAGCAGAGGACTTTCCATGACGTCACGGAAGCCACCGAAGTGCGGAGCGATAAAGAAATCTGCGCTAGTAAATCCAACCGTGCCAATCGTCCCATCTGTAACGAGCTTACGCAAGGAACGGATTCTAGGGTCGAAGCGACGGTTCTGCATAATTGCATGCGTTCTGCCTAACTGCTGAGCTAGCTTAACGAGCTCTGTGCATTGCTCTAACGATTCAGCAAGCGGCTTCTCACTAAACACATCACAGCCTAGCTTCATTGCAGTGGAAGCTATCTCATAATGACTTGCTGGGATCGTAATATCAAATACGAGATTGGCTCCAGTTGACGTGATCGCTTCCTCTACGTTCGTAAAGATAGGACAGCTTATGCCTTTTTGCCCTGCAAACTTTTCAGCAGCCTCGGGATAGATGTCGACCAGACCAACAATCGTCGTATCGCTGCGTGTTAATGCGTAGTCCGCCCACACATGGGCCATATTGCCACAGCCTGCAATAATAACGTTATAGCGTGACATTATTTAGCCTCCTCGATCGGATTAGGTACAAATTGACCACCGTGACAATGCTTCAAATAATTAAGCGCGTGTACCTGCCCAGTCATTTCAAGCTCGTCTCGATAGACGGGATCATGCCAGCCTTCAATATCGATAGTGCCTTGGTAACCATTTTGCCGTAAAATTGTAATAATATCGCTCCAATTGCTATCACCAAAGCCAGGTGTGCGATGCCATACAAATTCTTTCGGTCCGTGAATGCCATATTCCTTTACAATATCCCAAGCAATCGTTGCATCTTTACCGTGCACGTGGAACACTTTGCTTGCCCATTTTCTAAGCTGAGGAATTGGGTCGATTAAGCTGACCATCTGATGGCACGGCTCCCATTCTAGCCCGATATTGTCATCTGGAACGGCATTGAACATCATCTCCCAAGCCGTCGGATTATGTGCAATATTCCAATCTCCGCGATCCCAAGTTCCGCCCATATCACAGTTTTCAAATGCGAGGGAAACCCCTTTGTCCGCTGCACGCTTAGCCAGCTCGCCAAACACTTGTTGGAATTTAGGAATCGATTCGTCAATCGGAGCATCCGTTAGTCGTCCTGTAAAGCCTGACACGATGTTTGTCTTGAATAAATGGGCATGATCAATAAGTCGCTCCCAGCTTGCTAACGTATCCGAGTTATCCCCTGTACCAGTTAGCGGATTACCGAATACACTTAACGCTGAAATGACAAAGCCATGCTCATCAGCAAGTGCATTGACCTTGGCAGCTAGCTCACGCAAATCAACCGCTTTCGTAGTTTGCCAAAACGTAAGATTAAACGATTCAAAGCCATGTCCAATGATTTGTGGAAGTATTATTTCAGCTGTATTGCCATGAACTAGCGTTCCAATTTTAATTGTATGAGTCATACTTGTTATCACTCCAATATTGTCTTATAGTAGATCTGACAACACTATTATAGTTCAGATTTTATAGGGATACGCTACTGAAAATTGTTGTAACTTTCTCTTATCTTGTGGAGGTGAACGTTTGCTATGAGCCATCCGAAGGAGCTTTGGGAGGATACCCATATGGCGCAGCGCGCATATCCGATTCAGTTGTTTCCCAATCGGCCGCATAATAAGAAGGCTGGAGATTGTGTTCTCTATTTGCATTGGCATACCCATTTGGAATTGATCATCGTTAGAAGCGGGAAAGTGATGTTTTATATAGATAGTCAGCCTGTTGAAGCAAGTACAGGCGATGTTGTGCTTGTGCCAGGTGGAAGCTTGCATGTTGGCTATGCTTTAAATGAAGCGGAGGTAGAAATTGATTGCATCGTGTTTAATGTAGCATTATTTCAAGAGTGGCTAGACGATGGAATACACGTCAAGCTGCTGGCGCATTATTTAGAAGGTGAGGAGCATTTTCCGTTATTGCTAACCTCTATCCCTAATTTCTCTGAGCAGCTGCAAGGGGAATTAAACGAAATTGCTGAGGAGCTTGAACGCCAAGAGATCGGTTATCAATTAATTGTGAAGGCTAAGCTCTACGCCTGGCTCGTGAAGCTAGCGCGCATCAACAATAGCCAATCATCGTCTCTTGTTATGCATGAACCGTACTTTGCTAATCGCGATCGATTTAAGGGGCTGATCGAATGGGTGAAGGTGCATTATGCGGAAAAGCCGACCGTAAAGCAAGCAGCAAGTATGGTAGGCTTAGATCATTACTACTTCTGCAAGCAATTCAAAAAGCTCACAGGCAGAACCTTTGTTGAATTCGTAAACATCTGTCGAATTACCCAAGCCGAGCAAATGCTTAAAACGAGCGAAGCAACCATCGGCGAAATCGCCAACGCCATAGGCTGCGAAAACGCAGCTTACTTCACCAAGCTATACAAGCAATACACAGGTAAGACACCATCAGAGGCTAGGAAGGTTTTGCATGAGTAGACAGAGGCTCGTTGAACATCGCGCATAACTACAAATTGAACTATTCAACATAAAATCATCAAACTAGTAGTGAGCTGAGGCTTCGGAGGAAGCCTCATTTTTGTTTTAAATGTAAGAGCTGAAGGAGCTCCAAGCGAAGGAATAGATAGCTCTGGATAGCGGAAGCGGTCCACTTTTAAAGCCGATGCTGACATCAATAATTAAGTAAGGGAGCATCGGCTTTAAACCGTGGAGGCAAGAGCAATCTATTCCGAAGCACTGAGAAAGCTAAAGCTACATAGCGCTACCACCACCTTACCAAGCGAAGCAACAGTAAGCCCTTTTACCTCGAAGCGATACTACAAGAATGCTTCAAGCGAAGGAACAGTAAGCTCTGGACAGCGGAGCGATCCACTTTTAAAGCCGATGCTGACATCAAAAATCAAGTAAGAAAGCATCGGCTTTAAACCGTGGAGGGAAGAGCTAACTATTCCGGAGCGCTGAGAAAGCTAAAGCTACATAGCGCTACCACCCCCAAAGCTACGAAGCTCCCCCCACCTTACCAAGCGAAGCAACGGTAAGCCCTTTTACCTCAAAGCGATACTACAAGAAACGCTCCAAGCGAAGGAATAGATAGCTCTGGACAGCGGAAGCGATCCACTTTTAAAGCCGATGCTGACATCAACAATCAAGTAAGAGAGCATCGGCTTTAAACCGTGGAGGTAAGAGCTAACTATTCCGAAGCACTGAGAAAGCTAAAGCTACGAAGCTCCACCCCCACCTTACCAAGCGAAGCAACGGTAAGCCCTTTTACCTCAAAGCGATACTACAAGAAACGCTCCAAGCGAAGGAATAGATAGCTCTGAATAGCGGAGCGGGTTGCCTTTAAAGATGATGCTGACAGTAAAAATCAATATAAGAAGCATCATCTTTAAAAAGCAACAGCAAGAGCAATCTATTCCGGAGCGCTGACAAGCAAGAGCTAGCCACCTTGCAGCGCAGAGGAAGGGCTAGCTGTTCCTGAGCGAAGCATTTCCACATTTTGAACAAAAAATTGCACCTTTTTTCTTTCTTCCTCCAAATAACAAAAAATATTAAATAAACACCGTAAGATGCTGTGTATAAGGCAACCTTGAAAGCGATTTATAATTTGAGTACACCAATCGGTGACAATGAAAAGGGAGGAATAAGAAATGAAGAGATATCGCAAAATTAGTGCGATTATGCTGCTAGCGATTATGATGGTGTTTACAGCAGCATGTGGAAATTCAGGTAGTACAAACAAAAGTAATAGCGGTGGTACAACGAATAACACAACGCAAAGCTCGAACTCAGGTAATTCGAGTAGTGACAAAAAAATTACCCTTGGCTTTGCACAGGTAGGGGCAGAAAGTGGCTGGAGAACAGCAAATACAAAATCAATCCAAGATTCTGCTGCTGATGCTGGTATCGATCTTAAGTTTTCAGATGCACAGCAAAAGCAAGAAAACCAAATTAAAGCACTACGTTCTTTTATTCAACAAAAGGTTGATGTTATCGCCTTTTCTCCAGTCGTTGAATCTGGCTGGGATACAGTATTGAAAGAAGCAAAAGATGCAAATATTCCTGTTATTCTAGTAGACCGTGCAGTAGATTCTCAAGATGAGTCGCTATACGTTTCCTTTATCGGTTCTGACTTCGTTGAAGAGGGTAGAAAAGCTGGTCGTTGGTTGCTTGATCAATTCAAAGATGCTAAAGAAACAATTAACATTGTAGAGCTTCAAGGTACAACAGGCTCTGCTCCTGCAAACGATCGTAAAGCAGGCTTCGAGGAAATTATTAAAGATAATGCTAATTTACAAATTATCGCTTCTCAAACAGGTGACTTTACACGTGCAAAAGGTAAAGAGGTTATGCAAGCATTCTTGAAAGCACATAAAGATATAGACGTGCTATATGCACATAACGACGATATGGCGCTAGGTGCGATCCAAGCAATTGAAGCTGCAGGCTTAAAACCAGGTGAGGACATTATCATTATTTCTGTCGATGCAGTTAAAGACGGTATGATTGCTGCAAGCGAAGGCAAAATCAACTATATCGTAGAATGTAACCCACTAATGGGACCTCAAGTTATGCAAATGGTTAAAGATCTTGTTGACGGTAAAGAGCTTCCAAAACGTGTAGCAACAGACGAAACTGCATTTACTTCTGAGGAAGCAAAAGCAGCATTGCCAACGCGTGCTTACTAAAGCAAAAGCTTGTCCATAGGTTGAGTATAAATGTAGAAGGTCACTCAAGCTGGCTTATGGCCTGAACGAGTGACTTTCTCATTTCTGCATGGTGAAGATGAAAATATGTGGGAGTGAAGGTGGATGGGACAACAACCAGTTCTTGAGATGCGCGGCATTCATAAGCAGTTTCCAGGAGTTAAGGCGTTGAGCAACGTAGATTTTCGCTTGTTTGCAGGTGAGGTACATGCGTTGATGGGAGAGAATGGAGCTGGTAAATCTACGCTAATTAAAGTACTAACTGGTGTATATTCGATTGATCAGGGCAGTGTAAAGCTTGCGGGCGAGGCAGTTCATTTGAAAAGTCCGTTAGAGGCACAAAACGCGGGTATAAGTACCGTGTATCAAGAGGTTAACCTTTGTACCAATTTAACGGTTGCTGAAAATATATTTATCGGAAGAGAGCCGAAGCGCTTCGGACGAATTCAATGGAAGGAAATGAATCGCAGCGCTGAAAAGCTATTAAAAGAGAGAATGCAGCTTGATATTGATGTGACTTTACCGTTACACGCATATTCTGTAGCGATTCAGCAATTAATTGCGATTGCGCGTGCGCTGAACATTTCAGCCAAAGTATTAATATTAGACGAGCCAACCTCCAGCTTAGATGCCAACGAGGTGGCACAGCTGTTTGGAATTATTCGAAAGCTTAAAGCGGAAGGGTTAGCGATATTGTTCGTTACGCATTTCCTTGATCAAGTATATGAAGTATCGGATCGAATTACAATTCTTCGCAATGGTAACCTAATCGGAGAATATATGGCTAGTGAGTTACCGAAATTAGAGCTCGTAAGCTTAATGATCGGGAAAGATCTCAATCAGCTTGAGCAGCTTCCTACGAAATCAACGAGCGACAAGTTTAGACATAATGAAATGATTGCGGAGGCTAAGGGCGCAAGTCGCACAGGCGGAATCGAGCCATTTGATCTACAAATTCGTAAAGGTGAGGTTGTTGGTTTAGCCGGCTTGCTTGGTTCAGGAAGAACAGAAACCGCAAGATTATTTTTCGGAGCGGATTCATTAGATCAAGGAAGTATTAGTATTAAAGGTTCAAAGGAAAGTGTAGACTCGCCGCGCAAGGCGATTAACCAAGGCGTAGCCTTCTGTTCAGAAAACCGTAAGCTGGAAGGAATTCTCGATGACCTAACCGTCAGAGAAAATATTATTGTTGCGCTGCAATCCACGCGAGGCTGGCATAAGCCAATTTCACGTAAAAAGCAAAATGAAATCGCCGAGCATTATATTAAATTATTAAATATTAATCCGCCTTCAGCTGATCATCTCATTAAAAACTTAAGTGGAGGGAATCAGCAAAAGGTGCTGCTGGCTCGCTGGCTATTAACAGAGCCGAAGCTGCTCATTTTAGATGAGCCAACACGAGGAATTGATGTCGGAGCCAAGGCGGAAATTCAACGATTGGTGCTCGATTTATCGGAGGATGGCGTGTCCGTATTATTTATTTCCTCAGAGCTAGAAGAGGTGCTGCGCGTTAGTCATCGCATAGCGGTATTAAGGGATCGTCGAAAAATTAAAGAAATAAGTGATGAAGAGATGACAGAGCATAACATTATGAAAACTATTGCAGGAGGAGAGGCGTAATGAAAAATATTGTGCGACATCATTTATTTTGGCCAACTGCAATATTGTTCTCCTTATTGCTATTTAATTTTGTATACTCACCAGATTTTTTTAGTATTGTCGTCAGAGAAGGGAAGCTGTATGGCAGCTTAATCGATATATTAAACTTCGGTGCACCATTAATGCTAGTTTCGATCGGAATGACGCTTGTTATTGCGACCAAAGGTATTGACCTGTCGGTTGGTTCGATTGTGGCGATTGCAGGGGCATTAAGCTGTTTATTAGTAAGTAAGGGCAGTGATCAAAATGCTCTATCTCTCGTATTATCGGCGATGGGCTTGGCACTGCTGCTCTCTCTATTACTAGGAGTATGGAACGGAATATTAGTAGCGAAGGCAGGTATTCAGCCGATTATCGCTACATTAATTCTTATGGTTGCTGGTCGAGGTGTGGCACAGCTTATTACAAGTGGACAAATAATTACGGTCAATAGTGAAAAATATGCGTTTATCGGTACGGGAGCGCTGGCATCGTTGCCTGTTTCAATCTTTGTCGTATTGATCGTGCTTGCGATTGCAATCTTATTTACAAGAAAAAGTGCGATGGGTCTATTTATTGAATCGGTTGGTAGTAATCCAGAAGCGAGTAGACTTTCTGGTATTCGCTCGAAGATGGTGCTGCTGATCGTGTATGTGTTCTGCGGCTTATGTGCTGGTATTGCAGGCTTGCTAGTAAGCTCCAATGTCTCCAGCGCAGATGGTAATAACGCGGGTCTATGGTATGAGCTTGATGCGATTCTTGCTGTTGTTATTGGCGGAACCTCACTTAATGGTGGACGATTCTATTTGATTGGTACGATAATTGGCGCACTGATGATTCAGACGCTAACGACAACCATCTATATGATCGGTATTCCACCTGAAATTACGCTTGTCGTTAAAGCTTGCGTTGTGCTCGTTGTATGCTTAATCCAATCCGAGACATTCCGCAAGGCATTAATACAACGTTGGAAAACACGGAACTATCCAGCAGAAAGGGAGGTCACTACCAATGTTAATCAATAGAAGATTTATTCCAATCATCGTTACTGTCTCCTTATTCCTGCTAATGTTTATTGCTGGTTCATTTCGATATACTGGATTTTTCTCTTGGCAGGTATTGTTTAACCTGCTCATCGATAATGCCTTTCTATTAATCGTAGCAGTGGGGATGTCATTTGTTATTATTTCAGGTGGAATTGATTTGTCCGTAGGAGCGGTTATCGCGCTAACAACGATGATATCAGCAAGCTTAGTTCAGGAGCAAGGCTGGCCGCCGTTTGTTGTTATTCCGCTTGTACTAGTGCTAGGATCATTGCTAGGTGCTGGTATGGGAGCAATCATTCATTACTTTAAGATACAGCCCTTTATCGTCACGTTAGCAGGGATGTTCCTTGCGCGCGGTCTATGCTATGTCATTAGTATTCAAACGATTACGATTAATGATCCGTTTTACACGACGATGGCTCAGACGAAAATTAGACTATTTGGCGGTAGCTTTATTTCGATTAGTGTAGTTATCGCATTAGTAGTCGTAGCCGCTGCGATTTTTATTGCACACTATACTTCATTTGGTCGAAATGTGTACGCAATTGGTGGCAGCGAGCAGTCCTCACTGCTAATGGGACTTCCAGTAGCGAAAACCAAGGTGCTTGTGTATACGCTTAGCGGCTTCTGCTCAGCGCTAGCAGGCGTTGTATTCACATTCTATATGCTGTCTGGTTATGGCTTGCATGCGGTAGGAATGGAGCTTGATACAATTGCTGCTGTTGTTATTGGCGGTACGCTATTAACTGGCGGAGTAGGGTATATTTTCGGAACGTTCTTTGGCGTAATGATTCAAGGCATTATTCAAACGATTATTAGTTTTGAAGGTACACTGAGCTCTTGGTGGACTAAAATTGTTATCGGCTTACTATTATGTCTGTTTATCCTGCTGCAAAAGCTATTAAGTGCGAAGCGAGCAGTATATAAAGCGTAAGGAGCAGTACATCATAAATTCCCCACAAAGAAGGAGGCTGTTCAACGTCACCGTCAGTTAACACTGACTGACGCTTTGAACAGCCTCTTTTTATATTGGATTTTCAATTACCGTCTGCTTATTTCCTGAATGCCCATATCAATAAAATAAGGGATCGATCGATTATTGTTGGCGTTGATTAATGTTTCTACGATCTTCGAGCCCCACAGCTGCTCATTTTGCGAGATGATGGAGTGAATTTGTCCGTTAACTATGGCAGTTTCCGACTCTACTGTTCTACCGATGCTAAGCACGTAACGCGTACTGCCTGTTGCCTTCCAGATGTGAACAGATGATGAGCTTGAGACCGAATCTAGACTTAAAAACGCACTAAAATGTGGATGGTCGTCGATCATTTTCTCTAGCTTCTCGATCGCAATATCCTTTTTTCCTTCATTATATTGTACTGCAAGCACCTCGATCTCTGTTTTCGTATTAATATAATGAAGCAAGCCCTCCAATCTCTGCTGCAGGCTAAGCATATCTGACATGCCTGTTCCGACAATAATCATACCTTTGTTGTTTAACAGCTTACTAACCGCTTCTCCAAGGCGTACGCCCGTATCGTAATTGTTTGCTCCGATAAAGCTTATCCGCTTACTATCTGGAGAATCTGATTCAAAGCAAATGACAGGGATATTGCTTTCAATCGCTTGATTAATGACTGGCTTTAGTGCATCGGCATCAACAGGTGAGATGGCAATACCATCAACATTTTGCCGGATCATCGATTCCATAATACGAATCTGCTGCTCAAGATTGGCCTCGTCAGGAGCAGCGACTAGTAGGCGAATATTGTGCTCCTGAGCGGTTAACTCGGCATGCTCGGTGATCTGCTCATATGCGGGATCAGCCATCGGGAAAATGATGCCGAAGGTTAAACTGCTGTCAACATCCTTCACGACTTCATCTGTAATGCTGGGGCGCTCATTCGGCAATCCCTTTGTACAGCCTGTTAACAGTAGAGCAGGAAGCAAGCTTAGTATTAGCCATCTACGTAAAGACATATTAGCTCGCTCCTCCTGTAGTATATAGCGCACTCTCCTCTAACAAGCTTCCTTGTTTACGAAATTCAATTGGTGTCATCCCCGTCGTTTTTTTGAAAATGTTCGAAAAATAGTGCTGGTCCTGATAGCCGACCTCGAAAGCAATCTCAAATGTTTTAAGTCTTGTTGTTTTCAACAGCTCCATTGCTTTATAAATTCTTGTTTGTGTAATGTACTCGGTCAGCGTTTGCTTTGTTTCTTGACTGAATACTTTGCTTAAATGGCTTGGGCTGACGCCAACATGACGAGATACATCCTGCAACGACAATTGATTGTTATGATAATGTGCACCTATATATTGCTTGACCTTAATAATGAGCTCACTATACTGATTGGAGCCGACTGCTCTCCATTGCCATAGTAATGTAATTAAACCACTTAAATATTGCTTGCATTGCTCAATGTTTGAAATCCCTTTAACACGCTGCTGCATATCAGCAAGCTGCCCTGTGTCGTTATGACTTACTGGGAAGCTGAGCTTCGCCGTATGAAAAGCCTCTAGCGTCAATTCATTAAGTAAATAAATACCGTACATCGACGTGTTCCAGGCCAGCTGCTCCATATCCTTACAGAAGCTTTGTAAAAAGCTTTCTAGCTGATCGACAGTGCCAATTTTAATAAATTCGATAAATTTCTCTCGATTAATAATCGGCTGCCCTATTGTTGCATCAGTAAGGAAGCTATGAGCCTCTAGCTGGGTTTGCTGGGATAGCCGTTGTTTATTTTTTTCGTCAATGGCTTCAAGATATGATGTATGCAGCGACTGAAGTCTTTGCTGAATACTACCGATACCAAGTGCTGCAATACAAGACAGTGACGTAAGATAGTTATTTGCTAGCTGAGGGAATGCGGTTAAAGCCTCCTGCAGCTGCTCAGAGCTATTCCCCTTAATAATATAAATGAGCTCGCTGCGGCTAGGTCTATAGCTTAACGCCTCAATGTCTCCCGGGAAGCAATCGCTCAGTGCCTGCTCGGCAAGCTTGAAGTATTGCACGTTATCAGGGGAGTCTGAATTGGTGAACGTAAGCTCTACGGCTACAACGGCATAGTATCGAGCGATTAATGAGAGATTATAGTTTGTCGCAATATCTAGCGCTCTCGATGTGTTAACAAGTCCGCCGCATAGATCGGCTAACAGCTTTTCCTTACTGTAGGAGGCGACCTCGTTCTTTTGCTGCTCGACATCGATTTGCCTACTAACCTTTTGCAGTAAGGCGATCAAGTCTCTTGATCCGACTGGCTTTAGACAATAATCCTCAACCCCGATACGGATCGCTTGCTGTGCATATTGAAACTCATCATGTCCACTTAACACAATAATTTTAATTTGCGGATATGTTTTGCGGACAATCGAAGCTAGCTCTAGTCCATCCATAAAAGGCATTTTGATGTCTGTGATAAGTATTTGCGGCTGCCATTCGGCGATTAGTGGTAACGCCATCTCTCCATCTGCGGCATCACCACAATAGATAAAGCCTTCAGCAATCCAATCGACACAGTTTCTGATGCTCTCACGTGTTAAAATCTCATCATCAACCAGCATAATCCTTTTCATAGCAATACCCCCTTAAAACTTTTCATATGTTTGCCATGCACCTTCACTGCAAATGAAAAGTACATCGAAAGCATAAGCTTAAACTTTTCACTTGCGCGGAATACGAACGGAAATGGTAGTCCCTTCACCATACACACTTTCTAGCATGAGCCCACATGGCTCTCCAAAATATAAACGTAATCTCTGATGAACATTAAATAAGCCGAAGCCGCCATTATGCTCCTGTACCTGCTGCTCTAGCACCTCGTGATTGGGTACAGCTCCTTCACGATACGCTTGTAAATTGTCTTGCAGCTCTTGCAGTCGCTCAGGCAATATACCGATTCCATTATCCTCGACGTGGAGCAGAATATATTGATCATTTTCAAATTGACCGGTAATGCTGATTTTCCCCATACCGCGCTTATTTTTAATGCCGTGATAAAGGGCATTTTCAATTAATGGCTGTAGTGTCATTGCTAGAATCGGGTAAGGATATAACTCCTCGGCGACATCAATTTCATAGGACAAAATATCGTAATAGCGCATTTGCTGAATCGTTAAGTAGCTTTTCGCATGCTCTAGCTCTGTTTTAATAGAAACCCAATCCTTACCTTTGTTTAAGGAAATTCTAAAAAACCTAGACATGGCTGTAACGAGCTTAATGACGTTTTCATTTTTGCCTCCTTCGGCCATCCAGATGATCGAATCAAGCGTATTATATAGAAAATGCGGATTAATTTGCGATTGCAGCGTACGCAGCTCTGCTTTTTTGACTTGCTCCTGCTCATTTTTATTTTTTTCTAATAGCAGCTTAATGTTTTCGAGCATCGTATTGAAGCTATCGCTAAGATCGGCAATTTCATCGTTGCCGCTTGATTTAACCTTCGCTTCTAGATAACCATCGGCTGCTCTTCTCATTTTATTTTTGAGAACCTGCAGCGGTCTAATAATACGATGGGTTAAGGAGACGTACAGGGAAATCGCAAACAGCGTACTTAAACCGACACTTGCTAATATTAAAATTCGAATTTCAATGGCGTCAGCAATCACTTCCTTAAGCGGTGCAATACCAACGATGGTCCAGTCTGTCATTTCTGAAGTGGAGTAGACGATAAATTGCGTTTGCTTTTGAATGTCTAATGTAAAGCTCCCTCTTGTTGCCGTGATGTTATGAAGCAGCTCGTTGTTTGAAGGGATATCATAGATACGTGTCATAGGCCAAAAAATAGGCTTGCCGCTGCTATCAGCGACGTAGAAAAATCCAGTATGACCAATCGCTAATTTATTGTAAAATTGCTCAATCATTCGATCGTCAAGATCGATTACAATAAAGCCAATCACTTCATGCGTGACGCGCTGTTTAATAGGTGAAATAATCGAAATAACCTTATTGCTAGAATAGGTAAAGGTATCGAGACGGTCAAAGCTGGATGCTTCATCGGGCGGAATAATTAATATTTCGTCTGGATGCTGAGATAAGTATGTAAAATGTGGATTCCGCAACGGATTGTGACCTAGCTGAAATACACCTCTGCGCTCGCTAATTCCTTTTCCATATAAATTAACCATTTGAATATTGAGTACGCTTTCATATTGGTAGGTGCTTCGGTATGTATCGAGTGTCTGAACGATTTCCTTTGCTTCAGCATAGGTTTCCGTTTGTGAGCTTAAAAAATAAAGCACGGACGGGTTACTTCCAAGCTCTAGTAGCTTTTGTGTATCGAGAAATAATGAGTCAATATCTCGGACGAGCTGATCGGCTACTAGCATAGTAGAAGCTTTGCTATTATCAGATAATGTATGATAGGATTTCTGATACGAAACGATACCTACGATAATCAATGGTACAGATGCTAATATAATAAACATAACGAGCAGCTTAGCACGAAGACTTGTAAAGATATGCTTCATATCTACAATCCTTTCTCGCAGAGTAGAGATCTATCTATATCATATAACAAATAGAGGTTTTTTTGTTAGCGAATACATAGCAGAGCAGTATATTATACCTTTTACTAAAAATATTGTAATTTATTGTTCGCAGCATGTCGGCCTAGCGAGGGGATATCGTATTGCACAAAATTTTACACTTTTAGCGAAAAAATATCTATTGTTCAGGACAAAGCTGTTGTATATTGTGATTAGATGAGTAGCGGAAAGACAGTTCGGTGCAATGGGAGGGACAGCTCATGAAAATAATGAAAGCGATACCATATGTAATGCTCGTGTTAATTTTCTGTTTACTGCTGACTGGCTGCTTCGTTGGTAAACGTCCAGTTGCAACGGACTCGGAAAGCATAGTAACTGCACTCCCACATGAAACAACGATGACAGAGACAATACAATTAAGCTCGTTATATACCACTCCGATCGAAGATGATATTTTAATAGGATTTTCGCAATTAGGCAGTGAAAGCGATTGGCGACTTGCCAATACAACGTCAATTGTGGAGGCCGCGAGGGAATCAGGCATCACATTAGTAATGGAGAATGCTGAGCAATCGCAGCAAGCACAATTTGCCGCAATCCGTTCGTTTATTGAGAAAAAAGTAGACGTCATCGCAATAGCTCCCGTAATTCAAACTGGATGGGAAGGTATTTTGCAAGAAATTAAGGAAGCTGGCATTCCTGTAGTCATCATTGATCGTTCAGTAAATGTTGAGGACACCTCGTTGTATGTTACCTTTATTGGCTCGGATTTTTATGAGGAAGGAATCAAAGCGGGCAAATACGCGTTAGATAAAATGCGGAATAAGCCTGGAAAAATTAGAATTGCTGAGCTAGAAGGGACGGTAGGCTCTACGCCGTCTATTGATCGTGGTAGAGGCTTCCGTGATATTATTAGCAAGCGTGAGGATATGGAGATCGTGTTTAGTCAGCCTGCTGATTTTACAATTGAAGGTGGAAAAAGAGTGATGCAGCAATTTTTGCAGAAGGCTGATGGGGAATATCCACATCTTCTATTCTCTCACAATGACGATATGGCATTAGGTGCGATTGAGGCGATTGAGGAGCATGGGCTGGTGCCAGGTAGAGACATAATTATTGTTTCCGTTGATGGGACGCGGCAAGCATTTGAGATGATGATCGAAGGGAAAATCAATGCTGTCGTAGAGTGTAATCCATTGCAAGGTGCATTACTTATGCAAGCCGCTAGAGAAATTATGGCAGGTCGAACATTACCGAAGCGGATAATTCCACCGGAGGACATATTTACACCAGAGTATGCGGAAATTCAATTGGGAAATCGTAAATACTAGATTACTGCTATAATTTCATTATCTATACAATTTTAGGTGCCAATGGTTAGCCTGATAAAAGGGAGGGCTTCAATGATGATGGGACTAGAACAATTTTTAGAACAAAATTATAATCGTTTACTCAATCAGCAGCGCCGTAAGCAGCCAAAACGGTCGGAGTTCGTCAAGCAGTCATTACAGCAAGCACTAGGAGAATTTCCAGAGGTACAGTCCTCCTACACCGTGGAACAGCTAGAGAGCACTGTTTTTAGTACCTATATACGCGAGAAGATTATGCTTCATATTGACGGTTACCTATCGCTGCCGATTTACATACTAACACCGCTTGAAGGTGAAGGAAAACTGCCGACTGTGCTTGCATTGCATGGTCATGGCTACGGCAGCAAAGAAATTGTCGGTCTAACAGCAACAGGGGAGCAGGATACTGGCGAGACAATTCATAAGCATTTTGCTGTGAAGCTAGTGGCGAGAGGTATGAAGGTCATTGCCCCTGAAATTATCGGCTATGGCGAACGAGTGCTTGATGTCGATAAGCAAGCAGGTAAACAATGCTCATGTTATCGACTAGCTACCCATTTATTACTTAGCGGTCGAACTGTAGCGGGCATAAGAGTGGCAGAAGCGTTAAGAGTTGTTGATTACATCGAGACATTAAACGATGTTGACCGTGAACGGATTGGGATTATGGGCTTCTCCGGAGGAGGCTTACTGGCAGCGTATTGCGCAGCTTTGGATGATCGATTTAAGGCAGCCGTACTATGTGGATTTACAAGCACGTTCAAAGAAAGCATCCTACGAGATGAGCATTGCATCGATAACTACTTACCTGGCATATTGCAAACTGCGGAGCTCCCTGAAATCATAGGCTTACTTGCTCCACGCCCACTATTTATCGAATCAGGAACAGAGGATAAAGTATTCCCGATCACTGGCGTAAAGCTAGCAATAGAGCAGCTAGAGCAGATCTATAAGCAACACGAAGCCGAAGCTGCGCTTCAGATTGATATATTTCAAGGAGTGCACGAGATAAACGGCAGAGTAGCCTATGATTGGTTGAAAGAGGTTTTAATGAGATGATAATGCTAGAGGAGTTATTATGGTTCACTGAGCTAGCCAAATCGATTGTATAGAACTTTGAAGTAACGCAAGAAAATGCTACGAAGATAAGAGAACAAGAGAGAGTACGAATATAAAAGCGAAGCTACTAATAGCTTCTGAGCAACAAGCAAGATAAGTAACCAAGAGAGCAATGCTCTATACAACAAAGCCACACGCTCACAACACTACAGCATAGGAATAGATCGCTCTATACAACGAAGTGTGTCGCTTTTAAAGCTGATGTTTACAACTATAATTAATACATAACATCAGCTTTAAACCGCGACGATTAGAGCGATTTATTCCGGAGCATTAGCCATTTGGCGGTGATTTAACTCTGCCTGCCTTACGAAGTGCATCACGCAGGATAAACTCAATTTGACTGTTTACGCTACGAAATTCATCTGCTGCCCATTGCTCAATTGCCCGGTGCAGCTCGGAATCAAGTCGGAGCAAAAAGGACTTTTTTTCTTTAGCCATTTTAGATGATCGCCTTAACTATATAGCGTGCCTGTATTAATAACAGGAGTAGCAGAGCGATCCGACACAATCGCTACCATTAAATTATTAACCATCGCTGCACGTCGTTCATCATCTAACTGAATGCCTCTGCCTTCAAGCTGCTTAAGCGCTGCATCCACCATACCAACTGCACCATCAACAATTTGTTTTCTTGCAGAAACAATCGCAGAAGCCTGTTGACGCTGAAGCATAGCACCAGCAATTTCAGGAGCATAAGCAAGGTGTGTTAGACGAGTTTCAATGACCGTTACCCCTGCAACCTGAAGACGTTCCTGTAGCTCACGCTGAAGCTTTTCCGCCACCTCATCCGCATTGCCACGAAGGGTAAGCGTATGATCATCTGTGAAGTTATCATACGGATACTGCGCCGCAATATGACGAATCGCAGTTTCACTTTGAATTTCTACGAAGCTTTCATAATCATCCACATCAAAGCAAGCTTTAGCAGAATCAATGACCTTATACACAACAACTGCCCCGATTTCTACAGGATTACCTTCCGCATCATTAACCTTCAGCGTTTGGCTATTAAAGTTGTTTACGCGTAAGGTTACTTTTCTCTTCGACGTAAGTGGTACGATCATCCACAATCCATCCTGTGTAATGCTACCAATATAGCGACCGAAAAACGTAATGACTTTGGCTTCATTCGGTTGAACAATCGTTAACGAACTGAAAATGACGAGTGACAGAATGAACAGCAGTATTGCAGGAATGACATAGATTGGAGCTTCAGTATCCACAGCACTAACTAAAAGTGCTATAGCCCCTACGATACAAAGAACTGCAAGTAATAATGCGAGAAATCCATTGATATGCCAGGCTTTTTTTGTTTCCATATCATCCACACTCCTTGATTTCATTGTGATGCTGTTTTGATATAAATATGATATCACTTTTTGAAAAAAAAGTAAATAACAATCGAATCATTCTATAATGGGGCTATCTTATGTCCACTAGTCTTCCAAGCTCCTATGAAAACATCCTAAATGTTAATAAAACATCTCTTGATAGCGTTTAACTTCAGGGTTATATTGGTAAGATACATCAATTGTTAAGAGGTGAACTAATGCCAAAGTTTAACCTGTTCCGCAAAATGATCGTGATTTTAGTTGTCTTATTAATTCCTATTATCGTCCTTTACTTCTTTTCAAATAAAACGAGTACGAATGTGTTACGCGAGGAACTGAAAAACACAAGCCGAGATCAATTGAATTTCTTTCAACAACAGATTGATACTACGATCCATTCAATTAGTCAGTGGCCTAATCTACTCATTTACGATCCAGATATTTCAGCATTAAAGGACATTCCCCGAAAAAAGAGTGATTATTTAGATCTTGAAACGATTGAATTAGTGAAGCGAATTCAACAAAAGCTGAGTATTCAAGAAAACTCAGTAAACTGGGTTAGTCAGCTTACCATTTATTCACCGTTGCTAGGGAGGGTAATCACCTCGAGTAAAGTATATCCGTTAGATGAAAAACAATTATCCAATTTATCAGTAAAAGGCTGGCAGATGACTAGTTTCAATAGCGATAAAAGTAAGCGTGAGCACCTATTTTCGTTGTTTACAGTATCGCCGTTTTCTAGTTCAAAGACTCCAGAAGCATCTAATCTCGTATTAGAGGTGCAGTTCAGCAGTAGTAATATTGAACAACTTCTTGATGCCTTCCGCGGAAAAGGACAAAACAATCCATTTTACTATGTAAACAATGGAGAGTTTATCTATACCAGCACGGCAGATGTCGAGCTAGTGAAGCGATTAATGGAGCATGTATCTCTCGATATGCTGGAAAACTCACATTATGAAACGGTGAAGCTGGATGGTGAATCTTATCTTGTTAATATGGAGCGTTCAACAACGACTGGATGGGTGCTAATAGACTATTGGCCGATCTCGGAGATGATGCTTCCGATTAAGAAAAGTAATATTTTGTTTTATATTTCTGTAGCTACGCTTCTTATCATGGCATCCGTTGTTATTTATTCGTTATATGCGCAGGTTCAAGTGCCTATTAGGCAATTGGTGACCAGCTTTCAGCGTGTGAAGAACGAAGACTATAACGTTCGAATTCAGCCAAAGGGAAATACAGAGTTCACATTCTTATTCAATCGCTTCAATTCTATGGTGTCGCAAATTCAAGAGCTGTTCCAGCGTTCATATTTAGAGCAGCTACATATTCGCGAAGCGAAGCTTAAGCAATTACAATCTCAAATTAATCCTCACTTTTTCTATAATTGCTTTTCCTATATTTCAAGTATGGCCAAGCTGCAAAATTACACTGCCATCATCGCAATGTCGCAAAATCTCTCACATTATTATCGTTATACAACTAGACAAGAGAAAGAGCTTGTTCCTCTGCAGGAGGAATTGAAATTTATCCGGCATTATCTAGATATAAGCGTTATGAGGATGAATCGATTACATTATGAAATTCAAGTGCCTGATGAAATGCTTTCTGTGATGATTCCGCCGCTATCTATTCAACCACTAGTTGAAAATGCTATGCTGCACGGCATTGAAAGACTAAGCACAGCAGGTAAAATCCGTATACATGCAACTAGAGATCAGGACAGATATATCGTTACGGTAGAAGATGACGGAAAAGGAATGAATGAAGGTGAGATCGTTGCGTTAAGCAAGCGGCTCAATTATCCGATGCAGGAGGATATGGGCTGTGGACTTTGGAATGTACATCAGCGTCTGACGTTGCGTTATGGTGAGCAGGCAGGGATTGTACTGCAGCACTCCAAGCTGGGGGGATTAAGCGTCAGTATTAGCTGGGCTGCGGAGAATGAAACAAGCGTAATTGAAACAAGCGCACATGGAACAAGTGAAAATGAAACAAGTGAAAATGAAACAAAGGTGAATAAAATATCTGAAATGTAAGCAATAGCAACTGAATAAGCACATGACTTCATTAGAACAAGAAGAGGAGGACAAGATAATGGTAGATATTTTACTTGTTGACGATGAAACCTATGTAACGGAAAGCTTAGCGTTAACGATACCTTGGCAGCAGCTAGGCATCGATCAGGTATATCAGGCATCCTCTGCTGCTCAAGCATTGCAACTACTGCAAGCTAAGCCTATTCAAATATTAGTTACGGATATTAAAATGCCTGAGAAAACAGGATTACAATTAATTGAACAAGCTAAGGATAAATTCCCCAAGCTAAAAACAGTGCTGTTAACAGGATATTCTGATTTTGAATATGCGAAGCAAGCAATTAAACTACGGGCAGGTGATTATTTGCTAAAGCCCGTTGAGGATGATGCTTTTATTGCAACTATTTCTGCTCAAGTAAAACAGCTTGAGCAGGAGCGACAGCATGAGGAGGAGCAGCTACAGCAGTTATATTTCCGGAAGACAGACTATCATTTGCTGCGGAAAGGACTAATGCAGGATTTATTGTTAGGAAAGCAGCGAGCATCTGCACATTTATCACAGCTATTGCAGCAATATGAGATTGGTATTGAGCTACATCAGCAATGTCTGCTGTTAACTGTACAATTAGCAGGACGATTTATTGGGATGGATTCACAATCGAGTGAGCTGATCGAATACGCCATTGGCAATATTGCCGAGGAAATCTTCGCTGAGCCTTATAGTGTTTGGCATAGTAGCTCACCGCATGATCATGTAGCGGTTTTAATCTCATTGCCAAATGATAGCAGCTCCAATCTATTTAATAAGGAGCATATTAGAAGCTTATGCTATACATTGCAGGAACAGGTTGCAAGCTTTTTGAACGGAGAAATTTCGATTGTTGCTTCGGATTGGTTTTTATTCCCGAACAGCTGTCACAAATACTATAGAGAAGCGTTAACGACGCTTAATCGTTTACAGATGAATGAAACAGTTGTTGTAATGCTGGACGAAATTAATTATAAACCGTCAGCTAACAGCAATACTGCATTAGAGGAGCTATACAAGCCTCCGACGCTAATTAACTTGTTAGAAGCGGGACAGTGGCAAGGGGCAAAGGATAAGCTGCAGGCCTTCTTTTCTCAACATGAACAAGGTCAATTTACAAGAGAACGACTATATGAAGCCTTTATCGCAATTTCTAACGCACTAATTTACGCTTCTAATAAAATGGGGATCGACTTACACAGTATAGATGCACATGGTGTTAATTTACTGCTGGATCGTTCGATGCTGCTCGATGCTAGAAGCCTGCACAGATGGTCTAATGAAATACTAGACTTAATTTCGATGCAATATGATGAAAGTGATTCCTATCATAAAAAGCATATTATTAAGCAGGTGCAGGAGTTAATTAACAATGACTTGGGCTTAGAATCGTCCGTAAAAACGATTGCCGACAAAGTGTTTTTGCATCCAGTCTACCTGTCCAAGCTATATAAAAATGAAACTGGGGAGAGCTTGGGAGACTACATTATTCGGATGCGTATGGAAAAGGCAGTGTATATGCTGAAGTCTACTAATAAAAAGATATATGAAATTACAACGGAGCTTGGTTATCAAAATCCGCAATACTTCAGTAAAATTTTCCGGAAATATTACGGCTGTACACCAAATGAGTACCGTGATCAGTAAGAGATTGGAAAAGGTGCAGAAATGTTGATACAGTGACATAGGCTGACGATTATCCCCAACTTATAATTAAATTGTACTTAATCAATGGCAAGGGGGAGCTTATTATGAAAAAAGCAATATTGTCACTTGCAGCCGTTATGCTCGTTTCGACATTAGCAGCCTGCAGCAGCGGTAACAATGGAGGAAATGCTGACAAGCAAGCCAACAATGCGACAAAGCAGCCTGCAGCGACGACAGAAGGTAATCAAGCTGGTAATGAAGGATCAGAATCTTCCTATCGAGACAAATATGATCCGCCAGTAACAATTACGACCGTGTGGGGCATTGACCCTGAATTGAAGTTCAAAAACAATGAAACGATTGAAAACAACGTAGCAACTAAGTGGGCACTAGATACATTAGGAATTGATATTAAAACACTATGGTCAGTAACAGACTCTAACAATGCCTTCCAAACTAAAATGCGCTTGTCTCTTAACTCAGGTAATGATATTCCTGATGTCGTTACAATTGGAGATGCACAGCTTGCGCATGAGCTAATTGATTCTGGTCTATTCCGTGAGGTTGGTTCCTTATTCGATGAATATGCAAGTGACACATGGAAGAATGCAATGGCACTTGATGAAAACGTATGGAATCCATATACACGTAATGGAGAACGTATGGGGATTCCTGTACTAGATTATGCTTATAATCACGATTACCTACTATGGATTCGTCAAGACTGGTTAGATGCTCTTAAGCTAGAAGCGCCAAAAACACTTGCTGAGCTTGAGCATGTGATGGAGCAATTCAAAAATAACAACCCAAGCGGACTAAAGCCTAGTGAAGTCACACCGCTAAGCTTAGGTACGAAAAATAAACTAAGCACATGGATGGGCGATCCTTCTTGGATCTTTGGTGCATTCGGTACGTTGCCAGAGCAATGGAACCTTGCAGCTGACGGTACATTGGAATACGGCTCGATTCATCCTGGTATGAAGGAAGGCTTGGCGTTGCTGCATGATTGGCACAGCAAAGGCTATATTCCACAGGAGATTGCATTATGGGACGAGAACCAAACCTCTGTACCAGCTGTAGCAGGCTCAGCAGGTATTATTCCTGGTCCTTATTGGATGAGCGGCTGGCCACTATCAGACACGGTTAATAACGATCCGAATGCAGTATGGAAGCCGTACCCAATTCCTACGGGTGAAGATGGCACAGCAATGCGTCATGGCACGCATTATACGAATGGTGTAACGCTAATTAGCGCAAAAATGAAGAATCCAGAAGCGTTCTTTACGTATCAAAACTATTTATTCGAAAACTACGCTGACCCTCAACCAGGTGGAGAGTTTGAGAATGGCTTGTTCAAAAATTACGATTATGACATTGCTGCTGACGGTACATTACTGCGTTGGGACGATATTCCAGGTGGCTATGTAAACTCTGTTCGTTACCTTCTAGTTCGTGACGGTGCACGTATACCTGATGCTCAGATGAAAGCTCTAATGAATCTAGCAGATGGTAAAGAGCCTGTAACACGACTTGAGAAGGAAGTGAAAGCTTCTTACGGTGTAGAAACACCTGCGGCTGCTGTCGTATTGCTGCAGCAAGAGGATATTTCTTATAAAAACCTATTTACTGGACCGCCAACAGAAACAATGAACAGTAAGCTGGATTATTTGAAGAAAATTGAGCTGACGATGTTCAATGAAATCATCTATGGTAATAAGGATGCAAGTGCATTCGATGATTTTGTTGCTGAATGGAAAGCAGGCGGTGGCGATCAAATTACTGCAGAAGTTAACGAATGGTATAAAGGCGTTCAATAGTTTTAGAGCTAAGTGATCCATATAAGAATAGGCTCGTTCATTGCTGTCAGTAGGCTCTGAGCGAGCCTTTTTTATACCGTACAAAGATGTTGCAATCGTGCCATGAATGTTGGTTTTATAGGCTGTCAGCGGTACAGCGCTGCTAAGTATAATTGAAATATAACGTTATAGGTAGGTTTAGGAGGGAATTGTATGAAGCGGATCAAGGACTGGCCCTTTCATGTCATGATTTTACCATCATTACTATTTTTAATTGTCTTTAGCTATGTACCTATGCTGGGAGTAGTCATCTCCTTTCAAGATTTTAAGCCTTGGCTAGGCTTTACTGGCTCACAATGGATTGGCTGGGATAACTTCAAAACGTTGTTTGAGCGTCAAGATAGCGCACAAGTCATATGGAACACCTTTATTATTGCAGGGCTAAAAATCGTATTTAATCTCGTTGTGCCGTTTATTTTTGCTCTAATGCTTAATGAGGTTCGTAAGGCGTACATTAGTCGATCTATTCAAACACTAGTATATTTGCCTCACTTTCTATCTTGGGTCATTCTTGGAGGAATTTTGGTAGATATTTTATCAACGGATGGCGGATTAATTAATCGCTTTATTATGGGATTGTTTAATATTGATCCTATCCCATTCCTATCTACAGGAAGCTGGTTCCGCTTCACCGTTGTCGTTTCTGAAGTATGGAAAGAGTTTGGCTATGGCACGATCGTGTTTATAGCTGCACTTGCTAACATTAATCCCTCCCTTTATGAGGCTGCTGAGGTTGATGGAGCATCACGCTGGAAGCAAACGCTGTATATTACGATTCCTTCGCTACTGCCAATGGCAGTCGTTGTCGGAACATTATCGCTAGGAAATATATTAAATGCGGGCTTTGACCAAATCTTTAACTTATACAATCCGCTCGTATATGAAAAAGGCGATATTATTGACACATTCGTTTATCGTACAGCGATCCTAGAAGGTAAGTTTGGACTAGCGACTGCGGTCGGATTATTCAAATCCGTCGTTTCCATGGTGTTAATTGTTATCTCCTATCGCTTAGCCTACAAGCTAGCCAATTATCGAATTTTTTAGCAAAAGGAAGGTGGAGCAGCGATGTATCATAAAACATTACCCTATCGCATTTTTAATGTAGCCAATACGATTTTCTTAGTGCTCATTGCCCTTTGCTGTGTATTGCCAGTCTGGCATGTATTGGCAGTTTCCTTCAGCGAAAAGGCTGCAGCGGATGGAAACCTTGTAAGCTTGTGGCCAGTTAATTTTACGACAATCGCGTATGAAAAAACGCTGAATAACCCAGTCTTTCTAGGATCTATATGGGTTTCAGTGAAGCGAACGGTACTAGGCACATTGCTAACGCTTGCGCTCGCTTGCTTAGCAGCCTATCCATTATCTAAAGAAACCCATGCCTTCAAGGCACGCAATATTTATGCATGGTTGTTCGTTTTTACGATGATTTTCAATGGAGGACTAGTTCCATTTTATGTCGTCATTCAGAAGCTTCAATTAGTGGATACGTTTTGGGTGCTCGTTCTGCCAGGGGCAGTTAATGTATGGCTCACAATCTTGCTATTAAACTTCTTTCGTGGTGTACCTAAGGAGCTGGAGGAAGCAGCGCTTATTGACGGAGCGGGTCATTTTAAGACATTATTTACAATTTACTTACCAGTTTCGCTTCCAGCACTAGCAACGCTAGGTTTGTTCAGTATTGTTTTTCATTGGAACTCTTGGTTTGATGGCTTACTTTATTTGAACAATAAGACGGACTATCCGCTCGCAACGTTTTTGCAAACGGTCATCGTTCAACGTGATATGAGCTCGATGAGCTTTAATCCTGTGGAGTTAGCATTATTATCACAGAAGACTGTGCGTGCCTCACAAATCTTTTTAGGTGCGCTGCCAGTTATTATTATTTATCCGTTCTTGCAGAAGTATTTTGTGAAGGGGTTAGTGCTAGGGTCAGTCAAAGAATAAAGGCTCACTGTTTCTTTTTTCTCCTCCACGGTCTGTTGACCAAGTCGTCGAGAAAAAGAAACAGTTCGCTGGTGAGTAGTTGTTTAAAAAGCTCGACTTTGATGACGATGTATTGCGCAGAAGTATAGTCGACGTCGAATATGTCACTCATCGGGTTACGCTTTCGAGGTGTGTTTTCATAGAAAACACTGTAGCTCACGTACCTAACCCGTACGCTGCGCTACTCGTTCCCTAGCTTCGTGCCATCTTCTCGGTCCTGAAAGTCCACAATTTTGAACTCATATTGAAGAGATTGTTTAAAAGCCAAGCTTTTAAACTCTTATTAGAAGAGGATGTTAAAAAACTGTAAGTTTGCGACCAAGTCGTCGAGAAAAAGAAACAATTCGCTGGCTCAATTATATTATAGGAGGCAATAAAGAATGAGCAATCGTAAATGGTTAAGCATGCTGCTTTCATTAATATTGGTGTTTTCTTTAGTACAGTCTGTGCTACCGGTGGCAACTGCAGCTGATACAGACACTTATACCTCTGAGGCGTTGACATTAAATGGTGAAGCGACAGAATGGCAAGTAATTGGTACGGTACCGGCTACCTTTGGCGATAATACTGGACCGACACGCTTCGAATACTGGAATGAAGCAGCAATGGATTTTGAATTACAGCATGAAGTCGACGAGCTGACTGAAGGCTATTATGAAGTATCGATTGAATTATTTAGTGAAAACGCAACTCCTGGAGGAAATGCAGAGCTGTATGCAGTTTCAAGCGAGGGTACCTTTTCAACCCCAATTGTTTATAGCGGCAGCAGCTGGAATACACCTGCTACACTTTCGTTAAAAAATATCGAGGTGGGAGAGAATGGACAGCTTTTACTAGGTATAAAAATGTTAAGCTCATCTGGTCATTATGGTTATGTTCGTAATATGTTACTGACGGAAATGGCTCCGGTTGACCATTACACCTCAAACGCATTAACCATTAACGGGCAAGCAGTGACATGGACGGTAAATGGTGAACGTCCAGAAACCTTTGGAGACAATAGTGATCCTACTCGCTTTGAATATTGGAGCGCTGAACCTATGGATTTTGAGCTTCAGCATGAAGAGAATGGTGTGGATGAGGGGAGCTACAAGCTTCAATTTGAAGTGTTTAGTAGTGACGCAACGACTGGAGCAGAAGCGTATGTTTATGCGACGACGAGTGAAGGTCATTACTCCATTCCGATTACGTATACAGGTAGTCAGTGGACTTCGCCAGCATCCTTAACGCTTAACGGCATTGAGGTAGGCAGTGATGGAAGCATTTTATACGGTATCAAAATGGTTAGTGGGGCTGATCATTACGGCTACATTCGCGATCTGCAATTAATCGAAGGTTTACCGCTTGAGAAGGTTGGGGTACGACCGAATTCTGCAATATTGCGTCCAGGTCATACGGTTCAACTAACGGTTGATTCACTACCAACTCAAATTGTGAGCTTTTCGACAAGCAATTCAGCAGTTGCAGTTGTTAGTGAGGAAGGATTGATTGAAGCAACAGGCGATGGGGAAGCGATCATTACGACAACAATCGAGGAGCAGGATGAGGTAATTGCGACTGCAAATACTGAAATTTACGTATCGAGTACGCTTCAAAGCAATTATGCGCCTGTACAGATCGAACCTGTCGCTGCTCTAGAAGGTAATCAGCGCTCTGACTTCGCTATGGGTGCAGATATTTCAATGCTTGACGCTTTGTCGGCAATTGATCGCAAATATTATAGTGAAGCAGGTGAAGAACAGCCGCTTCTGGAGCTGCTCCAAGAAAATGGCGTTAACTGGATTCGCTTAAGAGCTTGGGTAGATCCTGCAGATGAGCATGGCAATCCTTATGGAGCAGGTAATATCGATACAGAAGCGTTAGTTCGCATGGCTTCGCAAGTAAAAGCGGCAAATATGAATTTGCTCGTTGATTTACATTATAGTGACTTTTGGACCGATCCAGGTAGACAATCGATGCCGAGAGCATGGGTAAAGGAGACTGAGGAGCAGACAATCGCTGAGCTGGAGCAAGAGGTTTATAATTATACGTATAATACTCTGCAGGCGCTTTATGATGAAAATGCATATCCTGACATGATTCAGATCGGTAATGAAATTAATGGCGGGATGCTGTGGCCATATGGTAACTCTGCTCAAAAAGCAAAGCCATATTTGCAGCAAGGGATACAGGCCGTTCGTGATTTTGAGGAAGCTGTCTCAGGGGAGCATATTGATATTGTCATTCATCGTGCTAATCCTGGTGATGGGCTCTCGCGCTTAACAAGCTTCTATAGCACCTACACTGACCTTGATTATGATGTCATCGGATTATCCTACTATCCATTTTGGCATGGTTCACTTAGCAATCTACAACAGGTAATGGATAGCTTGGCAGAGCAATTTGACAAGGAAATCGCTATTGTTGAAACCTCCTATGCTTATACGCTAGAGGCGCCAATCCATAATGGGGCAACGGGTCATATATTCGGCGAGGCTCAGCAGAATGCATCCGGCTACTTAGCAACACCACAGGGGCAAGCAAATGCGATCCGAGATGTAATTGCAGCAGTAGCAGCTGTTCCTGACAATAAAGGAATAGGTATTTTCTATTGGGAGCCTGCTTGGCTTATGGGTACAGATACTGGCTGGGCGACTACGTATGCAGCATCCTACCAAAAGGAGGAAATCTCCTCTGATGGAGGCAGTGGCTGGGGGAATCAAGCGCTGTTCAACTATTTCGGAGAAGCATTACCTTCATTATCTCTTTTTCAAGCGGTGAGGGCAGCCGCTGAGGAGTATATTCCACCAACAATTGTTGCCGTAGATGATATTGAGCTAACGACAAGCCAAGGTGTCAATGTGAATTTACCTTCACAGGTTAATGCTCTATTTAGTGATGATACGTATCGGAAGGTAGATGTACTTAACTGGATGCCTGCAAGCTATGACTATAATACGCCAGGTCAATATGAATTGATTGGGACGCTACAAGGCGATGAAACCATTAAAGCAACCGTAACGGTGCGCCCGAAAAATTATGTGATAAACCCAAGTATTGAAGATTCTGATATGAGTGCATGGCAGCTAGTTAATGCATCTAGAAGTACGGATGCATCGTTTACTGGTCAATATTCGATTCATTTCTGGAATCAATCATCCTTAACTGCTAAACAGTCCATTACAGATTTACCAAACGGTATTTACGAGCTGTCAGCTCAGACAAGAATAGGGATCGAGGGAGATCCAATTGCAAGCTCAAGCGTGCTTTATGCAAAAACGTCTGCTGAAACCTACGCCACTCCGCTTGAGGTAACTGGCTGGGATAAGTGGAAGAAAATCGTTGTTACGGATATTGAGGTAAACAATGGAGAATTAGAGGTTGGTGTGCTAGTTAACGAAGCGATAGGAGATTATGGGGATTTTGATGATTGGGAGCTTATTCGTATTGGAGACTTAACAGAGCCAGAGCCAGAACCATCACCGCCGATTAAGCCAACACCAACTCCTAAAGGGGATTCAACATCAAGCGCTACTCCAGCATCAGTGCTATCAAAAGGAAATGTAGATGGCCTAACAGTGCTGACGGCTAATGTCGACAACAAATTAAACGAGTTTAGTATACCGCTTGCTGAACTTGCAGGACAACAGAATGCAGTTATTGTTCTAAATTGGGGTGAATTAACATTATCGATTCCTGTAGCGGAGATAGTTCAGTCAGAAGCGTTAAGTACTGGGAATGTGATTATTAGTAAAACAGAGCAGGCAACGACAGTACACTTTAATGGTGGGACAGTTGCCAGCTTAGCATCGCCAGTATTATGGCAAATCAAGATTCCAACTGAGAACGGAAGCAAGACTCTCGATGTTCCGTTTAGAATTACTACACAGTCTCTGCATAAATTAGCAGCGACGGATCAGCATCCTACATCAAGCATCGCTTTATACAAGGTAGATGGTGATGGACAATTAACTTATGTCAGAGGACTTGGATCAGACCAAGATGAATCAGACTTAAGCTATATTGAGCTATCAACTGGTCAATTATATGTTGTAGCTTCAGTTACTCGTTACTTTACAGACGTGATCGAGCAGAGTAATGCGCTTCGTAGATTAGTAGCAGCAGGATTAATTGAAGGAGATCAAAACGGTGCTGTCAATTTACAACAGCAGGCTACCCGAGCAGAGGTAAGTAAGCTAACTGCGATGCTATTAAATATTGTTGAAGGCGGAAAGGGCGATCAGCAGAGCTCTGCAACTTCTGCAAAATCCTTTGCAGATCTGCCAGCTAATCATTGGGCGAAGGGATATATCGATCGACTTACCGCTAGTCGGGTTATGTTTGGCGTTAGTGAGCAAAGCTTCGCACCTAACGAGACAATGAGCTATGAAGCATTGCATGTGATGATTACACGAATTTTATCCTTACCGCTAGCTCAAGATGGTAATGCTAGCTCAATTCAAGCAAGTTCATGGGCAAAAGCATCAATTGCCGCAGTCAAAGCAGCAGGTTTAGTAGCTGAGGAGGAAGCTGTCGATTATACTAAACCGTTAACAAGAGCTCAGCTCATTACACTTTTTGATGCGATACTTAATTATTTAGATTAGAGCAAAGAGGGAAGGCTGCTGTTCTGCAGCCTTCCTTTTCTATATCTATTATCCTCTCAGCTGGTTGCGATATGACTTGGGAGACACGCCGATAATTTTTTTGAATAAGCGAGAGAAGTAGAACGGATCATCAATTCCAATTGCCGTGCTAACCTCCTTCACCGATAGGTCGGTTAAGTCTAGCATCTGGCAAGCTCGCTGCATTTTTAAGCTAAGAAAGAAATAAATTGGTGTTGTCCCGGAGGATTTACGGAATATATGGTTCAAATGCTGGCGAGATATGCCAATATGGCTTGCCAGCTCACTTAAGCTTAGCTGCTGTTCAATTCGTTGCTGCATATAGAGAATGGCGCTTTCCAGGTACGCCTCAGTTTTTTCATCCTTGATCATCTTTTGCGATAAGCCGATCCCACTAATTAGGAATCGCAATGCATGTGATACATGAATTAAGCCCTGCATATTGATGCGACTAGACAACAGATCATAGCAGGTGTGAAACATTCGAATAAAAGCTTCGGCATCACCTGCTTGCAAAGGCTGAACATAGGAAGCTAGCTCACTTGTTTGAAATAACTCTGCTACCGCACTTCCACCAATATGAAACCAGTAAATGCTCCATGGTTGCGTTTCGTTCGCCTCATATTGATGTGGCGTCCCAGAAGGAATGATAACGAGGTCGTTGCTAACGATATGATATTTTTCATGTTCGTTGATCGTCAGTCTGCCTTTTCCATTCGCACAATAGATGATGATATAGCCTTCACAGCCTTGCGGACGTTCACGATAATGGTGCAGCGCATTGGGAAAATATCCAAGATCTGTTACATATAGCTCCTGAAGTAGTCTGTGCTGAAGATTAGATTTTATTTGATCCTGAGTTAGCACAATCATTTTTTGCTGTTCAAATCCATCTGCTTTACGATAATCGATCATAGCTCTTCCCTCCATAGTGCTTTCCAAATCATAAATGTTAATAGATTCACTATAGCAAATACGACCTGAAACTGGCAAAAAGAAAAATAAGAATATAATCCATGTTTTTCAGAACATTAGCAATGGTTGAAAACGTCATCATCCAGTAACATTGGTGTTAACAAATGAAATAACAAATCCATAAGGAGTGAACATAATGAAAGCGAAGATTTGGGAAGAAGCAGTACAGATTCCTACCTATGGCGTTGGCGAGCCAGATAAAAACCCGATGTTTTTAGAGAAGCGTGTTTATCAAGGAAGCTCAGGTAAAGTGTATCCACATCCTGTCATTGAGAAAATCGAGGACGAAAAAAAGCTACAAACCTATAAAGTGATTTTTCTAGAAAATGAATACATTCGTGTAGAAATTATGCCTGAGCTTGGCGGACGAATTTCACGTGCTTATGATAAAACAAATAACTATGATTTCGTATATTACAACCAAGTGATTAAGCCTGCACTCGTTGGCCTTGCAGGTCCTTGGATCTCAGGAGGAATTGAATTTAACTGGCCACAGCATCATCGTCCGAACACATTTGGTCCAGTAGAATATCGTCTAGAGGAAAATGCGGACGGTTCGGTAACGGCTTGGGTTGGTGAAGTGGATCGTATGTATGGCACGAAGGTAACCTGTGGTTTTACATTGCATCCTGACAAAGCATATATCGAAATCAATGCTCAGCTTTACAACCGTACCGATGAGCCGCAAACCTTCCTATGGTGGGCCAATCCAGCAGTAGCGGTTAATGATTATACACAATCTGTATTTCCTCCAGATGTTCATGCTGTATTTGACCATGGTAAGCGTGATGTATCCAGCTTCCCAATTGCGACGGGTACTTATTACAAAATGGATTATTCTGAGGGCGTAGATATTTCTCGTTATAAAAATATCCCTGTTCCAACCTCCTACATGGCTTACAAATCAGACTTTAACTTTGTTGGCGGCTACGATCATTCAAAGCAAGCAGGCTTGCTGCATGTGGCTAACCATCATATTTCTCCAGGTAAAAAGCAATGGACTTGGGGGAACGGTGAATTTGGTCAAGCATGGGATCGCAGCTTAACGGATGAAGACGGTCCGTATATTGAACTAATGACAGGTGTTTATACCGATAACCAGCCTGACTTTACATGGCTTCAGCCATACGAGGAAAAGAGTTTTACACAATACTTTATGCCATACAAAAATGTTAGCTTTGTGAAAAATGCGAGCATTGATGCAGCGGTTAATTTACAGCTTGAAAATGGTAAAGCGCTTGTTGAAGCTTATGGTACATCACAATTTGAAAATGCAGTAATCCAGCTGTATGGTCAAGATCGCATATACTTCAGCGAAACAGTAACGCTTTCTCCTGTAGCTACCTTCAGCAAGCAGGTAGAGGTTACAGGCGGTGAAGAGGAGCATGAGCTATATGTGCGTATTGCTGATGCAAACGGCAGAGTGCTAATTGACTATAAGCCGCTCAAGCCAGAGATCGAGCGCATTCCTGATCCAGCAGAAGCATTGCCTGAGCCAGAGAAGCTGCAAACGATTGAGCAATTGTATTTGGCAGGGCTACATCTTGAGCAATATCGTCATGCAACATTTGAACCTGAAAATTATTATTTGGAAGGCTTGAAGCGTGACCCATCCGATATTCGCATTAATGTAGCATACGGTAAGCTGCTAGTGCGTCGTGGTTTATTTGCAGAGGCGGAAAAATATTTCCGTACAGCGGTGAAATCATTAACCTGGAAAAATCCAAATCCATATGATAGCGAGGCTTACTATCAATTGGGTGTAGCATTGAAATATCAAGGGCGTTTGGAGGCAGCATTTGCAGCGTTTTATAAAGCAGTTTGGTCAGCGGCATGGCAAGATACAGGGTATTTCAGTCTAGCACAAATTGCAACCGAGCAAGGTAATTTGAAGGACGCACTTGAGCTAGTGGAGCGCAGCCTAACTCGTAATTCTCGCAACTACAAAGCTCGCACACTATTAACAGCATTATATCGTCGTCTTGGCAAGCTAGAAGCAGCAGCCAATGAGATTAATATTACGAAAAAGCTGGATCGACTTGAGTTTGGTGCACATTTCGAAGAGTATCTATTACTTCAAGCGCAGGGGGACACAGCTAGTGCAGATGTGGCGCTGCAAGCGTTGTTCGCACTAATGCGTCGTGCTCCGCATAACTATATTGCCCTTGCAGGTGACTATGCAGATAGCGGCTTACATCTTGAAGCGACGATTTTACTAGAGGCATATCGCCAAGAGCTTGGAGATCAATCCATCTATCCAATGGTTTATTATAGCTTGGCTTATTTATATGGAAAATTAGGTCAGCAGGAGAAAGCGGTTGAGCTGATTAAGCTAGGTGAGCAAGCTAGTCCAGACTATTGCTTCCCTAACAGCAGCTTTGAATTACTTGTGCTAGAAAATGTGCTTGAGGTATCTCCAAATGCAGCGAAAGCAGCCTACTATGCTGGTAACTGGTACTATGACAAGAAGCGCCATAGCGATGCGATTGCAGCTTGGGAGCAAAGCGCAGGTTTAGATGATAGCTATGCTACAGTGTTCCGTAATTTAGCATTAGCTTATTACAACAAGCTTGGTCAGCCAGACAAAGCGAAAGTAGCACTTGAAAAGGCATTTGCTAATAACAATAGCGACGCTCGTGTTCTGTATGAGCTAGATCAGCTGTACAAAAAGCTTCAGGTGGCACCGCAAACAAGACTAGATTTCCTGAATGGGTATAAGTCACTTGTCGAGCAGCGTGATGATCTCTACATCGAATTTGTGACACTGCACAATATGCTGAAGCAGCATGGTGAGGCGTTAGCGTTGCTGCAAGCGAGAAAGTTCCATCCTTGGGAGGGCGGCGAAGGTAAAACGCTTGGTCAATATACATGTGCATTAGTTGAGCTTGGTCGTGAATTGCTCCAAGCTGGACAATATGCAGAGGCTGAGCAACGCTTTAGAGCTGCACTGGAAAATCCTGAAAATCTAAGTGAAGCGAAGCTGGCTGGCGCACAGGAAAACAATATCTATTACTATCTTGGCATCTCCTTAGCGGAGCAAGGTAAAGAGGAAGAGGCACAACAAGCCTTCGCCAAAGCATCCGTTGGTTTAGAGGAGCCTACGAGTGCCATGTTCTACAATGACCAACCGCCTGAAATGATCTACTATCAAGGTCTTGCTTGGCTTAAGCTTGGCAACGAGGTTGAAGCAAAACGTCGCTTTAACAAATTAATCGCTTATGCAGAAAAGCATTTGTTCGATGATGTGAAAATTGATTATTTTGCTGTTTCTCTACCGGACTTCCTCGTATTTGAGGAAAATCTAAACAACCGTAATGTGATCCATTGCAAATTTATGAGAGCATTAGGCTTGCTAGGTCTAGGCAATGCTGAAGAAGGTAAAGCGCAGCTAGCAGAAGTACTAGAGCTAGATTGTAATCACCTTGGAGCAATGCTGCATCAATAATTTGTAAATTAACCTACAAAATCATGTACTATCGCTTCAAGTGGTCAAGTCTATTTCATATTGCAGACGTGATCGCTTGAAGCTTTTGTTGATTAAGCCACTACTGATCAAACCAGGGGAGGATCACTTCTAATGAGCAGACGCACATTATTGTTAACTGAAGGATGGAAGTTTCAAGAAGATATATTAGGCCTTGGGAAATCTGAGGGCTGGGATAAAGGTCTACCTAATGGATATGATATTAGACTTCCACATACATGGAATATTGCTGAGGGTCTCGAGGAATTTAGAGGAGATGGCTGGTATCAGCACACCTTTTTCGCTGATGAAAGCTGGCACGAGCAATGTGTACGAATCCAATTTCAAGGCGTATATCGAACAGCTCAGCTATGGCTTAATGGTCAAGAGCTTCAGATGAATCAAGCCTGTGGCTACTTACCGTTTGAAGTAGAGCTAACGAACGATATTAAGATCGGCGAAGAAAATGTACTGGTCGTATGCGCGAATAACGAGCAAACAAGCGATGGTCTGCCATATCTGAATAGCTTTGACTGGGCAGATGACGGTGGAATCTATCGAGAGGTTTATCTGATTCTGTCGGGCAATCCTGCCATTGAATATATTAGTCTCCAAGCCACTCCGCACATTCCGCAGAGTGATGAGGACGCGTCTGGAACAATTACTTCGACGGTTCATTTGTATAGTAGCTCGGCTAAGACTGTAGATGTCACTGTTTCAGTGAAACTTATCTCGGATGGAACAATCGTGCACGATAAGCAATATAACGATCTATCTATTGAAGGCAAGGAGCTTAAGCTACCAGCAATTGAGCTTGAACGTGTAAAGCTATGGCATTTTGACAATCCTGAGCTTTATGAGATAACAGTCAGCATACTGACAAATGGACAAGTAAGCGATCAGGTGACGATTAGCACGGGCTTTAGAGCAATATCTGTTGAGGGTAAATCCCTCTTGCTTAATCATGAGCCGGTGCGCTTAATGGGGGTTGAGTGGATGCCGGGCTCTCATCCACAGTATGGTATGGCAGATACTGAGGAAACGAACGAGCAGATGCTTACGTTAATGAAAGAAGCCAATGTCGTATTTACACGCTTCCACTGGCAGCAAAGTGACTTGCTGCTGGATTGGTGTGACAAGCACGGTATAATGGTTCAAGAGGATGTGCCGTACTGGCAGCAGCCGTTTGAGGTTAATGATGAGTTCGCCGAAGTAGCTAAGCGTCATATTCAGGCAATGATCCGTTGGCATAGTCATCACCCGTCGATATTTGCTTGGGGTGTAGGCAATGAGCTTGATGGTCAGTCCCAAGGTACGAAATCTTATGTTGAGACGATGAAGCCTTATGTCGCTTCCTTAGATGATAGTCGCTTATGCAATTATGTCAGCAACACCTTCCATCTTAACGAAAGTAGCGATGCCACAGGTAATGGTGATCTGTTAATGTGGAACGACTATATCGGGACTTGGCATGAGGGAACTGAAAGAAGTGATGTTATCGCTAATGCAGCAAAGCATTATCCTAATCAGCCGTTGATTGTTATGGAGTATGGATTATGTGAGCCGGCTTTTGACGGAGGGGATGAACGGAGAGTTCAAATTTTAGAAGATCAAACAGCTTGTTACGCCGAGCATGATCATATTGCAGGAGCTATATTTTTTAGCTTGAACGATTATCGGACTCAAATGGGTGAGGATGGTCAAGGGAAACTGCGACAACGAGTACATGGTGTCACTGATCTGTACGGCAATGTGAAGCCTTCCTATTGGAATTTAAGAGAGGTCAGCTCTCCACTTACCGTTCAGCTTCTTTCTGCGGAAAAAGATCAGATTAAGCTGGAGATTCGATGCAAAGCGTCTCTTCCTAGCTATACGATTCAGCAATATCAAGTTAACTATGAGCTGCTGGGTGGAGTCAGTGCTGTTGCTGGTGAGACGATTACATTACCTAAACTATCTCCAAATGAAACAACCGTTATATCAATTCCTAATACAGAAGAACAATTAACTAGTATAAAGGTTAGCATCTATAGAGGAACGGGATTTTCTGTAGTTGATCGAATCTATCAATTGTAAGGAATTAACAGAGATAAAGTAGTTAGTTTCACGCACGATATGAGTTAAATTTCATCTATATAAATAAGCCAGTGGTTTAGAACGTCCTTGCGACTTTCTAGACTACTGGCTTTTTCTAGTAGAAAAAGATTAATAATAGTTATTCTACTAATCTTTCTAGTATTATTATACTTAACTAAACATAGCTAGTTTGGTATAATTTGTGAATAGATTTGGAAGACGAGGAAGTTTAGGAGGAAGATGGAATGAAACTTCGAAGTAATCGGTTCTTTAGCTTACTAATGGTCATCTTGATCCTGTGGGGGGCGATTTGGCCCGGCGGGGTAAATCATGCTTACGCAGATAGCGCAAGCTGCGGTGCGACGGTGGATGATCCTTGTATCATTATGACAGTAGAACAATTGCAAGCAATGGAAACAAATACACTAAAATATTATGAATTGGGCAAGGATCTTGACCTGACAGGGAGAAATTGGACGCCGATTGGAAACTTTTTTTCTCCGTTCAAAGGACATTTGGACGGTAAAGGTTTCACTATTTCTAATTTGACAATAGACACCGGGGGAGCGGGTACCAGTAATCTTGGTTTATTCGGTTCTACTTCGGACGCAGTCATTCGAAATATTGGGCTGATCGATACTTCAATTGAGGGGGATAATGGCGACTATGTTGGCGGTTTAGTGGGCTACAGCATGAATACAAGCTTGGAGCAGGTGTATGTTACCGGTACAATTTCCGCGGGGTCTCAAGTAGGTGGATTGGCAGGTTATACGGCGAATGGAGCTATTGTAAAATCGTATTCGGCTACAACGATAAGCGGGTCTTCTAATTTCGGAGGATTGGTCGGCAAAACTGAAGGTTTTATGACGGTTACATCTTCCTATTATAATTCAACCCTTACGAATACTTCGGTGACAGGCTCTCCTTTGACGACGACAGCGATGATGAACAGTGAATCCTTCTCGGGCTGGAACTTCTCTGACAGCGAATCGGGTGGGTGGAGAATCTTGGAAGGCTCAACGTACCCGATGCATCAACCCACATTTGATCGCATCACACTTAATGGGTTAGCTGTCGAGGTGAATGGAGAAGATATTGCGCTCGACCCTACATTTCGTTCAGATCGATTACAGTATGAAGGTATCGTACCTAACCCTGTCTCATCGGTTACAGTATCCGCATCTGCGTTAAGCGGTGCGTCGATCAATTGAGGCGGCGATACCGAAGTAGTTTTATTGCCGCTCGAGGGCGCGAATAATAATAGCATAGAAGTGTCAGCGAACGGTGTTGCTATTCCTGCGCCGAACGTGCTGTCGGACATCAATTACTCTCTCACGATCGTGAGGGAGGACGGAAGCGTTGATTATCCGCACAGTATTGCGACCGCAGAGGAGCTTGCTGCGATTGGTACGGGCAACCTAGAATTGAATGATACATATCAATTAGTGAACGACATTGATCTGACAGATTATTTGAGCGCAAGCGGCGCCGGATATAACGGTGGTGATGGCTGGGATCCGATCGGGGACGAAGCCTCTCCGTTCACAGGAACGTTGCTTGGCAATAAGCATGTGATCAAGAGCTTGTTCGCTAATCGAAATGATGAAGATTATGTAGGGCTATTTGCAGTACTGGCTGGCACAGTTCATGATTTGTCTCTGTCACAGATTAACATTATCGGACGTGACGATGTAGGCGGGCTGGCTGGAGAGATCGATGGCGGTACGATTACAAATTCCTATATAACCGGCAGTGTTTCTAGCACCGGTGCTCGTGTTGGTGGATTGGCGGGAAGCCTTAAGGCTGGAATTATCGAAAATTCGTATGCTGTGTCGGTAGTGACTGGGAGCGTCGATGCAGGGGGGGTAATCGGCTATAGTGAAAATGACGGTGTAACTAACTCCTACTGGGATACCTCGATCAGCGGTCAATTATCTTCAGCTGGCGGAAGCGGAGCGGTTGGTAAAAGTACGTTGGAGATGCACACCGTAACAACATTCGATGGATGGGATTTCGCAACTATTTGGGCGATGATTGACGGAACGACGTATCCGATGTTCCAGAGCACGTTCGAAGCCGTCAAGCTAGACATCTTATATATAGAGGCAGGGAATGCTGTATTAGACTGGGATCCGAATTTGTTTAAGCCGGAACGAGGCGACTATATCGTTGTTGCTGACGAGTACATCACTTCTGTCTATATTAATGCCATCGATGCTGATTCAAGTTCGACGATTGCGATTAACGGTAATGTAGGCGTGACTAGAAGCATTCCAGTCAGTCCTGGTGATAATGTAATTGAGATTCGAACGGTGGAATTAAACGGCTTTGGAGAAGGTAAGTATACAGTAACAGTTCGAGTTCCGGCACCTAAGCTAATAGAGTTAGACATTCCGGCTGATGGTTATTATAGGGCTGGGGATGTCTTGTTATTTAACGTAGCATATGAGGGGGAAGTAGATGTAACAGGGAATCCCTTTATCCCGATTACGATTGGAGAGGGATTAGATACTGTCACTGTAAATGCGGTGTACATAGGGAAACCAATTGGAGAGTTGAATACGCTGAGCTTCGCTTACACAGTCGAGGCGGGACTCGTTGATACGGACAGTATCGAGATCGGAACAGCGATTGAGCTGCCGTTAGGTGCAGAGATTACCGCATCAGGAATTGAAGTATCGCTAGCATTGCCGGTGGTCAATCTCGAAGGGATCAAGCTTGATGCTAAGGCGCCGACACTTGTCCTTTCACAGTACCCTGATGGGAGCACTGTAACTCGCGACGAGGTGACGATAACAGCAACTGCCGATGGGACAGGAAGTGCAATTGCTGAACTTCGGCAGGCAGAGGGTATACGTACGATCGATTATTTTGCAAGTGGTGGTACATTGCTCGTCGGAGATTCCTTTGAGGTTGCTGCGAATGGGACGTACACCGTCTATGCGATAGACCAGGCTGGTAATGAGACGATCGACACGATCCAAATTAGCAACATCGCTACTGAACTGCCGCAAATTTCAATTTCAACGGATCCTTCCACCGTCACTAACGAAGAGGTCATGATCACCGTTACTGCTACTGTTTCCGGAACTGGCAACGAGTTATCGAAGCTGAACTGGTTGACTGGCAGCTACACCGTGGACGATTTTGAAGAAGGTGCGGTAGGTGAGGATATCCTAGGAAGTAATGAGTTTGAGGTGGATGCAAACGGCACATATACCGTATACGCAAGAGACGCTGCTGGCAATGAAACGGTTGTGGAGATTGAGATCGAGAATATCGTAACAACGCTACCGACGATTCTGCTTACCCATAGTCCAACAACATCAACGAATGGGAAGGTAACGGTAACCGTAGAGGCAAATGTCGCTGGCTCAGGTAATACGTTAGCGAAGCTATACTGGCTTGCGGGCAGCCGCACAGCGATTGATTTCGCAGGCGGAACGGTAGGAGAGGACATCCTCGGAAGTAATGAGTTTGAGGTGGATGCAAGCGGAACATATACCGTATACGCAAGAGACGCTGCTGGTAATGAAAAGGTAGCAGAGATTGAGATCGA
>Ga0182739_1000259_pt1 | contig 86107 bp, 69 predicted proteins | sample eDN5th30CBELigBY_FD_128873 | JGI IMG/M metagenome (GOLD analysis project Ga0182739, IMG submission 128873) | Enriched backyard soil microbial communities from Emeryville, California, USA - eDNA 5th pass 30_C BE-Lig BY (version 2) (version 2) | ecosystem: Environmental > Terrestrial > Soil >...
CGGGCTGTTAACCAACGACCAACGACCAACAACCAACAACCAACAACCAACAACCAACAACCAACAACCAACAACCAACAACCAACAACCAACAACCAACGTTTACCGCATCCCCAGGCGGCCGCTGTAGAGGCTGCGTTTGGATTTCTTGGGGACGGCAATCGGAGTCGGATTGATGTCATAAGGAATCGAAGCAACATGGCGAGCGCGGATGCCGGGGCCAAATTGCGTTGGCTCGACGTCGTTGCCAGCCCGATGTTCCTGCATCACGCGGCGGATCGCCGGCGTGTATTCAAACCCGCCACCTGGCTTGGATTGTCCGAGTTCGTTGAAGCTGCCGATCGTTACCAGGCTGCGGGTACGGTCGTGGAACTCATAGGCCTCGACGCCTTTCTTTCGCAGTTCCGTGACCATCGTATGGGCGTTCAGCGCACAAGCATCCATCCGCTCGCTGCTCGGCTCAAATTCTTTGTCCTTTTTGCCGTCGACAATCGTCGACAGGCCGGTGAAGGTGGCGACGACCACGGTGAACTTGCCGGGGTTATCCAGCAGACTGTGTTCGACTCGGCTGTTGAGCTCCATGACAAACGAATCGACTTCCGGGATCATGAAGTATTCTTCGGGCAGCATCGGATTAGTCGTCACGAAGGCGTTGCCCAGCGGCCCGGGTGGCGTTTTGCCGAGGCGTTTGACCAGCCCACGCTGTAGATTTTTAACCGCATCCATCGGCGTTTCGGCGGCGGTGGTTTCCGCGGCCTCGGGCGAGCCGGCGCCGTTGGGCTTGAAGGCTTTGATCCGCTTGAGGTCCTTGACCAACTGGGGATGGTCGACGGAGTCGTATTCGCCGACCAGGACGGCAAACGCTTGGTATTGAGCTTGATTGGCGTAGCGGAGCACGCGGCCGGTAGCCGCGGGCTGTTCGATCTTTCCGGTGAAATCGAAGTTTTCTTCGTGAATGAAGGTTGGAATCGCCATTTCCTTGCTCAGCTCGTCGGCCAGCGCTTCGGCCCGCTCGCGCCCGGTCGAACCGGCGAATGAGGCGGCGAGGATCATCCATGGCCCGTCGACTTCGGTCAACTGACGCGGGTCATGGGTAGCGGCTGCGGCTTGCGGCGTCTTGCCGAAAATCCGGAGCAGGCTCGGGGGAGCGGCCTGGAGGGCATCCGGGGCCGCGGCCGTGACGCAAACCGATAGCATGACGGCGGAAAATAACGTCTTGGACACTGCCATCCTTGGCTCCATTCTCAGCAAGACATCGGGCGGTTTGGAGCGGCGCAGCGGCCGCTCAGCGAACCGGCTGTAGCACAATCAGGGCAGCAAATAAAAGGGAGCTTTATGGCTGGCCAACCGCCCCGCCGGCAGATGCAAGGCGTGCCAGCCGCCGCCGCGGAGGGGCAGGCCGGCAAAGGGTCGGTTTAGGTACAGCAAAATTGCGGCCTAGCGGCTACGATTGGGGTGTTACGAGTTTGCCTGGATTTGTCACACTAGGTGATCCTGTTCTCTTTCCATTCCGCTTGCCCGGCGCCATCCGTGCGCTTCCTGCCCTATGGCCCCTGTCGATTCTCAGTCCGAGTCCGCGCGTGCCACGACCACCGGCGTTCATCCGCCGGCTGCGGACGTCGCGTCGCGCGGCGTCTCGGCCGCCAACGGTACCCCCCTCATGACTGCCGACGTGAACGGTGAAGCGGTGCTCAATCAGCCGCAAAAAAAACGCGGGGTTCCCGAAGGGCTGTGGCTCAAATGCCCCGGCTGCAACGCGTCGGTCTATCGTAAAGAAGTGATCAGCCGGCTGAATGTCTGCCCGAAGTGCGACTATCACTTTTACGTCTCGGCGATCGAACGCGTCGCTCAGGTACTCGACGATGGCACGTTTGAGCCGATGAACGAGCATCTGCGGCCGACTGACCCGCTGCAGTTCTCCGACCGCCGGCCGTACGCCCAGCGGCTCGTGGCCGAACAGAAGCGGACCGGGCTGACCGACGCGGTGTTGACCGGGACCGGCATGATCCGCGCTCGCCGTGTGGCGTTTGCCGTCACCGATTCGGCGTTCATCATGGGCAGCATGGGCTCGGTTGTCGGTGAACGGCTGGCACGCCTGGTCGAACATGCCACGACGCAGAATCTGGCCCTGATCATCATCAGCGGCAGCGGTGGCGGCGCACGGATGCACGAAGGCATCCTCTCGCTGATGCAGATGGCGAAGGTCTCCGCAGCACTGGCGCGCTACCACGCCGCCGGCGGGTTGTTCATCAGCGTGCTGACCAACCCGACGATGGGCGGTGTGGCGGCCAGCTTCGCCTCGCTGGGCGATCTCGTATTTGCCGAGCCGAAGGCCTTGATCGGGTTTGCTGGACCGCGAACGATTAAAGCAACGATCGGCATCGAGCTGCCCGAAGGCTTTCAAACCAGCGAGTTCTTGCTGGAACACGGCTACATCGATCGGATCGTCGCCCGCGAGCAGCTCAAAAGCGAAATTGCTCGCGCGATCGATTACTGCGGTAAATGACGATGAGCTTGATCGATTCCCTCAAATCCATGTTTGGCTCCTCGGGCAGCAGCAGCGGCGTGTCACGGGGTAAGGTCAACATCGAAGCCCGCTTCGAGCGGCTGCGCTCGAGCGTCAGCGGCACGATGAGCAGTTTCTTCGTGGCGCGCGACCGCAACACCGGCAAAATCGTCGGGGTGAAGCTCTGCGACCTGGAGAAGTTCGAGTTCTTCGAAGCCCGGTTCAAAGGCTTGAATAAGCCGAGCGAAGGCGAAATCGCGCTCAGTATGAAGCACCCGCTGGTCGTGGAAACCTACGAAGTCGGCGTGTCGACGAAGAATGAACCGTTCTTGGTGATGGAGTACATCGACGGACCGACGCTGCAGAAAACGATCACCGACCGCAATGAAGCGGCGGTCGGACCGTCACGGCTGACGATGATTCGCAATATGGCCGAATCGATCCACTACGTTCACGAACGCGGCTTCATTCACCGCGACATCTGCCCGCGCAATTTCATCTGCTTGCCCGATTTCTCCGGCGTCAAGCTGATCGACTTTGGCTTGACCGTGCCAGCCACCGCGCCGTTCATGGCCGCTGGCAACCGCACCGGCACGCCGCTGTACATGTCGCCGGAAGTCGTCCGCCGCCGACCGACGGATAAACGCGTCGACATCTTCTCCTTTGGCGTGAGCTGTTACAGCCTGTGCACGTTCGAGTTTCCCTGGCAGGCGTCGCTGACCAACGGCCGGGCGGCGCTGCATCACGACGCGGATCCGCCCAAGGACATCTTGAGCTACCGGCCTGACCTGGATCCCAAGTTGGCCCGCGCGATCATGCAGGCGATGCACCCGCGGGTCGAAGAGCGGACCGCTTCGCTGGATCTCTTTCTACGCCAGATCCAGTCGGTTACTTCGGCGACGGTATAGTGTGGTCAGGGTGGTCGATCGCTCCGCGATCGAACCGAGCAACCGTCAGAGCTCCGACCGACGGAGCGGTCGGCGACAAAGGTGGTCGATCGCTCCGCCGATCGAACGGGGCTGGGTGAGATCCACAGCCGCAAGTTGGCGCATTTGCGTTATAAAGGCGCGCGCTGGCGCGTTGGCGTTAAAAATGGCTTGAGCCTGAAGCCGGCGAGCTCCGACCGGCGGAGCGGTCGGCGACACAGCGCGGTCGGCAACTGAGGTAGCTGCCGACAAAACCCTTCAACAAATACACCCATGACGAACTGGTACGAGATCACCAACGCTGATGAAGTGGCTTCACCCACGCTGCTGCTGTATCCCGAGCGGATCGAGGCGAACTTGCGGCGTCTGATCGTGATGGCGGGTGATCCGGCGCGGCTGCGGCCGCATGTGAAGACGCACAAGCTGCCTCAGATCATTGCGATCAAACGCCGCCTCGGCATCGATAAGTTCAAGGTTTCCACGATCGCTGAGGCGGAGATGACCGCGGAGGCCGGTGGACGCGATATCTTGCTGGCCTACCCCTGCATCGGTCCCAACGTGGCCCGGCTCGTCGAACTGATTCAGCGGTTTCCGCAGACGCGGTTTGCGACGCTGGTCGACAACCCGGCGAGCCTGGCGGAATTGGCTGCTGCCGCAACCGCTGGCGGGGTGACGATCGAGTTGCTCGTCGATCTGAATGTCGGTATGGACCGCACCGGCATCCGTCCTGGCGACGAGGCCGCTGCGCTGTATCGTCAGCTCTCGCAGACCGCTGGCCTCCAGGCCGGAGGGCTGCATGCGTACGATGGGCATCTTCGCGACACCGATTATGCCGCACTGGCCCAGGCGACCGAAGCGGCATTTGCTCCCGTGCACCGCCTGGTCGAAACACTCCGCAGCCAGGGGCTGGAGGTTCCAAAAGTCGTTGCCGGCGGGACGCCGACGTCATCGCTGTTGATCGCCGAGGCCGGGACGGAAGTCGGAGCGGGAACGCCGGTGTTATGGGATTTTGGGCAAGCAGAAGTCTCGCCGGACCTCGATTATCTCAACGCCGCCGTATTGCTGTCGCGCGTCGTCAGTCGACCAGCAGAGGATCGCATCTGCCTCGATCTGGGTTATAAGGCGGTTGCCGCCGAGATGCCGCAGCCGCGCGTCCGCTGGTTCGGACTGGAAGACGCTGCGGTGGTGATGCAGAGCGAAGAGCATCTGGTGCTGCAAACCTCGCAGGCGGATGCGTTTCCGGTAGGCCGAGTGATGTATGGCATCCCGCGGCACATCTGCCCGACCGTGGCGCTGCACAGCGAGGTGTGGTGCGTCCGCGACGGGCGAGCGGTCGAACGCTGGCCCGTTGTCGCCCGTGCGCGGCGGCTGACGATCTGACTAACTCATTGCATGATTGCCTTCACGCGCCGTAGGCCGAGCCCCGGCACTGGCAAACCGTTATCTGCGATTTACTGCAGATCGATTTGAAACTCGTTGGCCCCTTCCTGCACGCTGTACTCCAGACCGCTGGTGGAAACCTGGCGGTACTTGAAGTCAAATCCGCCTTGGTTGGGGCGTGGGCGATTGATGTCGGGGTCGTTGAGCAATTCTTCCGCGGTTGGTTCGCTGTCGCCACCGAGTTCCGATTCCGGCGGTTGGATCATCACACGGTAGGTCCCGATCGGGATCTGGTCGCTGTCGACCGTTTTGACTTTAAAGTTGCCTTGCGCATCGGTCGATCCGAACGCCGCCACGCCGTTTTGCGCATGCATGAAGACCACCTTGGTATCGGCCGCCAGAGGGCTGCCCTGATGCGTCAGCCGCCCTTGTACCGTTCCGGTGGGGCCGTAGTCGTGGCCAGAGCCACAGCCGAGCGTGCCGATCAAAGCCAAGCTTAGCAGCATACGGAGCGGACGAAACAGCGCCGGAAAGCTGTTACGAAGATCAGGAACCAAGCGTTTCATAAGTCTCATTTTGGATCAAAGAAAAATCATCATATCAGGACGAATGTTTGCCACAGCAGCATGCATGGCCAAGTTTGCGAGAACCGGAGGCTAACGCCTGCCGGCTGATTGAATTTTGCCGAATATCAAATCCTGTGCTGCTTAATGCGTGCCGGCTGATTGAAGTTCATGTGCTGGGTTGACTACTCTGAGCGAGAAACCTGGCCATCATCTCGCGTGGCCAGTTGTTTGAGCGTCTCCAAGAAGATCGTCTCGGCGATGAATCGAATCGAGCCATCGGTCATGGCGACCATCACGCCGCCGGGATGCTGCGAAGTCAGCGGGTTGTTCGCGCCGACATTGCTGGCCATGCCTGGGAAGACCTGAAAGGCAAATGGTTCTTGGTTGGGTGAGTACCGCACGGTGTTGGTGTTGAAGCAGCGCATGTCAGCCGAGTTGGTCCCGTTGTCGAGGTTCGGCGGATAACCGGTGACACGGTTGCCCATCAACCAACCGTGGTCAGTACCGGCTGCTGCTGGGAAGCTGAAGGCTCCATCGGTTCGCATCAGCCGGCCTGACATCTCGCCCAGGATGATGGTGTTGGACGAACCGTCGATGCAGTCTCTAAAGCTGGTCGAGTAATTGGGCAGCATCATCCCGCCACCGGAGACCAGCGTCGGCTGGCCAGAGACCGTGACCGTCGAAATCCGGTTTTCGATAAAGCTCGTCGGCTCAGCGCAACCGGAGATGCCGGCGTAATGGGCCTGAGTCTCGAATGAACCCGTGTTCTCGGGGCCGACGGACGACGGGCAACGCATCACGGGGATGATGCCGGCCGCTTTGATGATTTCGCCGTTGATTCGGCCGGTGCTGCCGGCGCGTTCCATCGTGTAACCGGGCGATTCGCCTACCCAAATCATTTGTTCGTAGAGCGCCCCTTGCTCATAGAACGACATCATCATGCCATAGAAGCTCGGACCAAAACTGTTCCCCGTCCCTGCGCCGCCGCGCGGCACTTTGGAACTGACGCTACCGGGCGGGAACTTCGAAAAGGCGCTGTGGTAATTGTGCAGCGCCAGCCCAAGCTGCTTCAGGTTGTTGGTGCACTGCATTCGCCGCGCAGCTTCGCGAGCGGATTGCACGGCCGGCAGCAGCAGGCCGACCATCACGCCGATAATGGCGATGACGACCAACAACTCCACCAATGTGAAGCCGAGCCGTCGGTGACGAGTACGCATCAGTCGCCTCTTCAACAAAGCAGAAAGAAATAAAGAAAGCTGAACGCTTCACGGCGCAATCAAGTCACCTTAATCACGCGCAACGTTGACCAATCAGCCTACAACAAATTGCATCGAAGAAAAGCGTCAGACTTCGTATTGGGGGACAAAATAACGCCATGCAGCGGAAGACGGGGGAAGCGCCGATCGGCGGAGCGATCGGCGACAAAGGTGGTCGACCGCTCCGCCGGTCGAACCGGGGTGGCGGAAGATGCACGGCCTCACGCTGGCGCGTCGGCGTTACAAACGGACCGAACCTGATGCCGGAGAGGCACCGATCGGCGGAGCGATCGGCGACCAAGGTGGTCGACCGCTCCGTCGGTCGAACCGGGGTGGCGGAAGATGCACGACCGCACGCTGGTGCGTCGGCGTTACAAACGGACCGAGCCTGCTGCCGGAGAGGCACCGATCGGCGGAGCGATCGGCGACGAAGGTGGTCGACCGCTCCGTCGGTCGAACCGGGGTGGCGGAAGATGCACGACCGCACGCTGGCGCGTCGGCGCGACAAGCGGACTGACCTGCTGGCGGGGGAAACACCGATCGACGGAGCGATCGGCGACAAAGGTGGTCGACCGCTCCGCCGGTCGAACCGGGGTGGCGGAAGATGCAAGGCCTCACGCTGGCGCGTCGGCGTTACAAACGGACCGAGCCTGCTGCCGGAGAAACACCGATCGACGGAGCGATCGGCGACCAAGGTGGTCGACCGCTCCGCCGGTCGAACCGGGGTGGCGGAAGATGCACGGCCGCACGCTGGCGCGTCGGCGTTACAAACGGGCCGAACCTGCTGCCGGGGAAGCACCGACCGACGGAGCGATCGGCGACGAAGGTGGTCGACCGCTCCGCCGGTCGAACCGGGGTGGCGGAAGATGCACGGCCGCACGCTGGTGCGTCGGCGTTACAAACGGGCCGACCTAGCTCGTAGGCAGGACTCCGATCGACGGAGCGATCGGCCACCAAGAGCGATCGGCGACCAAGGTGGTCGACCGCTCCGTCGGTCGAACCGGGGTGGCGGAAGATGCAAGGCCGCACGCTGGCGCGTCGGCGTTACAAACGGGCCGACCTAGCTCGTAGGCAGGACTCCGATCGACGGAGCGATCGGCCACCAAGAGCGATCGGCGCCCAAGAGCAATCGGCGATCACTCAGCCGCTGGTGGAGCCTGACGCGGAGGCCTGTTCAGCGCTGCCGAGGTAGGGCTGCAGCAACTCCGCGGTCGCTGGGTCATTGACGGCCAGCTTACCGAACCCGCGCACGGCGCCGACCGCCATCGCTTCCTGCTGGTGCTCTTCATAATTGGTGATCAGCATCACCGGGATCGACGCGAACCGCGGATCGGCCTTGATCCCGCGAATCACCTCCAGCCCGTCGGAATAATCGCGATCGAGTTTGCGATTGACGGTGATCAGGTCGACCGGCCGCTGCGCAAGCACTTCCAACGTCTCTTGCAGGCCATGGGTCTGCAGCACCACGGCGTCGAATTGTGATTGCACCAGTTTGCGAATCGAGTTGTAGTCAGGGCCACAGTTGCCGCAATCGACGACAGTCTTGCTCATGTTAGATCCAAACGTTTCAAATGCCTGCCGGAAAAGGGGTCTGACCCTTTGGAGGCGAGTCGTTTTCATGCCACGTTCGGCCGCGCCGGAGAGGGTCAGACCCCTTTTCCGGCAGCCGCTTAGTTACTGGGGGACGAGTCCGGCAGGCCGATCGCAAACAGGCGATCGCGCGTGCTGATAAACAGGGTGTCACCGGCCGCAACCGGCGTGCTGTAGAGACTCGAGCCCATGTTGATCTCAGCGACCGGTTCAGCGTGTTCCGCACCCAATTCAAAAACGGTCATGTCACCCTCTTCATCGGCGACCCAAACCCGGCCGTCGGCGATCAGCGGACTGCTCCAACTTTGCGCCGCCAGATCGTAGGTGAAATGCACCTTAGCCTTCCCGTTTTCGCCCTTGGCGTCAAGGCAGTGCAGGATGCCAGCGAGATCGACGACGTACAACAGGTCGTCCGCAATCGCTACGGTTCCGAGCGTGCGGTGCATCGTTTCTTCGAATCCAATCGCTCCGTCGGCATCCAGATCAAAGCGATCGTAATGCCAAATGGCCGCTGAGTTCGGATTATCCACAGCGATTTCCCCGCGCTGCGGGTCGACGGCTTGAGGATGCCGATGCGGAATCGGCAGCGACCGGCCGTCGTCTACCCGCATCGCCAATTGCGGCGAGACATCGCCGCGGCGCGTCGGATCGATGCACCACAGGTGCCCCTGACCTTCACCGAGTTCTGGGTCTTGGCCGACTGCGATGTACACCCGCTCGTTGTAGATCACCGGCGTGCCGATCAGGTAGTTGCGGTCGGCGTCACCGGACAACGCCCAGCGGGAGGTTTTGGGATTGCAGTCGAACTTCCAGAGCAACGTCGGCTCGCCATCGGTGCCACGGTCCGCGGCAAAGCTGTACACGTAGCCATCGCCGCCGGCGAAAATCGCTTGCGGCACGCCTCCCAAGACCGCCGCGGCAGGGCTGGACCACTGGCCATGCAGGATGTTTTCACCGGGCGAATGATCGGCCCAGATCAGCTTGCCGGTCTGCTTGTCGAGGCACAAGAAGCTCGCCGCTGCCGGAGCGGGCAGTTCGGTCGCCACTTCACCGGTGCCGTTGCCGGTATTGACCAGCAGCAGATCACCCCAAGCGGTGACGCTGCTGGAGGCCATATTTCGCTGGCTGACCCCTAGCTCGGCCATCATGTCAAAGCTCCACACCACGTCCGCTTCGAGCGGGTTAGCGACGATTTCAGGCGGTTGAGCGAGGCCGTTATCTTGACCATCGTAGAACCCTGCCGTGTCCAAGCAACGGACCTCACCGCGACTAGTGACAAACCACAGGCGATCGTTTTCCACCAGCGGTGTGCTGCAGATGCCCTGCAGCGGCCAATCATGGACACGGCCCGAGGCGAGCTTCTCACTGCTGTGTTGCCAGAGCAGTTGTCCGCTGCCGCGATCAAAGCACAGCAAGCAGCCCAGATCGACTTCGGCTGGGTAACGCTCTAAATAACCCGACGCGTTGTTGGTGCCAACGAATACCTTGTCTCCCACCACCACCGGATTGCCATACGTCTGGCCGCCGAGATTAGCGACCCAGCGGACGTTTTCGGCCGTCTGGCGATCCCACGCACCACTGCGACGATCGAACCGGCCGACCTGCCAACTTTCTGGCAGCTTACCGGTCGTCGGGGTGTTGTTGCGGTGCGGGGTGCCGCCCCACTGCGGCCAATCGCCAGCGGTGACATGCACGGCATCGCTGCCGACCGCTGTGGCTGCCGGTGCAGAAATCAGCGCCGCTGTGATCGTTGCCAGAACGAACAGTTTCCACGGTGGATGGGGTTGGTCAGGCATGAGATGACCGCGTCAGCGGCAACCGGCGAGGGAGAAATGCAGCCAGCAACAAACACCGAGCATGCCAGGCTGGGGCAGGGCAGGGCAGGGGAGTTCAACAGTCATGTGGCCAGCGCTCACCACAGCAACCTGCTGGGCCGAACAGGGCCGTCGCAGGTCAATTTATAACGTTCATCCCCAGCGGGCAAATGCTTGCCACCGTCGCAGGGGCCGATCATGAAATCCTGGGTACCGGAGCGTTCATGCTGGTGCAGGTCTTTCACGGTAATCGAAGTTCGTGAGAGCCGGACGCGAACGCGTGCCGGCTGATCGAATTTTGCGGAAGATCATGTCCTGTGCTGCTTACGTCGCGACATCGGGGCGCCAAGGACGATCCGGTACGACGAAGGTGAGCAAGATGCCAATACCGGCGACCGCGACGTACAACGCCGACCAGAGGATCAAACTGCGCTCCACGCAGCGTTGTTCGCGGAGCAACATTTCGGTTTCACTAACCGCCGACGCGTCGAAGTAGTAGATTTCGGCGTTAGCATCATAACGGCTGCCATGGTGCGCTTGCGCGGTGCCGTACTGGTAGGCCAGTGGCAATCCGGTGAGCCAGAGCATGGTCGCCAACAGCACGACCCGCTTGCCAAATTGGCCGCCACGGTGTTTGACGGGCTGCTGCCGGATCGCGGCCATGCCCGGTTTGCTGCCACCGGTCACCGCCTGCGTCTGAGCCGCCGCCACCTCGGGAATGGCCAGCGCGGGCACCCAACCGCTCCGAGTAAAATCCGGATGGGAGACCACGGTGTCGCTGGCGATCCGGCCCTGCTGTGCGGCTTCGATCAGGGCATCGAAGGCGTAAGGGCCATGGGTCACACCATCGCGGTGTCGTAAGAACCAGGCGTGGCCATCGGGGCTACAGACGGGAGGCGGTTGGGCTGACATGCTCAATTCCTGATGCCGATCGCACTGCTGCGATCAAGCTAAGCCGTGATTGCCCACTGGTCAAACCATTTTCGCAACCACTTCAGGCGCATGCTGGCGTGCTTATTCCTTCTCGAACGCCGAGTCGAACGCTCGAGCGCTGGCCGAAAAGTCGAGTTTCTTAGTGAACTCACAAGCTTCACGGGCGCCGAACTGGCGATCCATTCCACTATCTTCCCATTCAATCGACAGCGGACCCTCATAACCGATGTCATTGAGAGCGCGGATGATTTCTTCAAAGTTCACACCGCCGCGTCCGGGACTGCGGAAATCCCAACCGCGGCGATGGTCACCGAAGTTTAAATGGCTGGCCAGAATGCCGGCTTTGCCATCGAGTTTGACGATCGCGTCCTTGACGTGAACGTGATAGATCCGGTCGGCAAAGGTGCGGATGAATTGCACCGGATCGACACCTTGCCAGATCAGGTGGCTGGGGTCGAAGTTGAATCCAAACTCGGGGCGGTGATCCAGGGCGTCGAGCGCCCGCTGAGCCGTATAAATATCAAACGCGATTTCAGTCGGGTGCACTTCTAATGCGAACTTCACACCGCACTGGCCGAACACATCCAGGATCGGATTGAACCGCTCGGCCAAGAGATCGAACCCCGCATCGATCATCTTCGGCGGCACCGGCGGGAAGGAATACAGCAAGTGCCAGATGCTGCTACCGGTAAAACCGTTGACCACGTCGACGCCGAACTTCTGCGCGGCTCGAGCGGTGTTCATCAATTCTTCGGCCGCCCGCGCGTTGACGCCGGCCGGATCGCCATCGCCCCAGACGTGTGGCGGCAAAATCGCCTTGTGTCGTTCGTCGATGATGTCCAGCACCGCCTGACCGACCAAGTGCCCGCTGATCGCATGGCACTGCAGGCCGCGCGCGTCGAGCAGTTCACGTTTGCGAGTGCAATAGCCATCGTCCTGGAGCGCTTTGTCGACCTCGAAGTGGTCGCCCCAGCACGCTAGTTCGATCCCGTCATAACCGAAATCGGCGGTCAAGCGAGCCATTTCTTCCAGCGGCAGGTCGGCCCACTGGCCGGTGAAGAGGGTTACGGGGCGTGGCATCAAACACTCCTAGTCGAGTAGGGAAGCGGGGGGGAGAGGAGGATTGTCGGAACTGCGGCAGCGGCGTGCAACTGGGTTAAGGGGTCAGGAGGCAATCACCGCCAGCGGCCCGTCGGGTGCTTCGCACAATTGACTCCTGACCTCTTAGGAGCAGTTCAAAAATAAGTTCCTTGTTCTCACTGCCTTCACCCTCCCGCCCCGCGGGAGGGTCGGACACGGTAGCGGCCGGGGAGGGCTAGGATCGCCCCTCTCCTCGCCTGAGGCTCGACTCTCCCGGAGGGAGAGTGAAAGGTGGAAGTTGTTTTTGAACTGCTCCTTAACGGCGTTACAGCATCTTGAGGAACGCGCGCATCCAGGCTGGATGTGCGGGCCAGGCCGGCGCGGTGCAGAGGTTGCCTTCGACGTGCACCGAGTCCATCCCGGGGCTCGGCGCGATGTACTCGCCGCCGGCCGCGGTGATCTCGGGGCTGACCGCCGGATAGCAACTGCACTGGCGGCCTTGCAGCACGCCGGCGGCGACGAGGATCTGTGGCCCATGGCAAACCGCGGCGATCGGTTTGGAACGCTCGGCAAAGTGCCTGACGATCTCCAGCACGCGGGGGTTCAGCCGCAGGTACTCCGGCGCGCGGCCGCCAGGCAGCACCAATGCGTCATAGGTCTCAGGATCGATCGAGGCAAAATCGGCGGTGATCGCGAACCGATGCCCTGGTTTTTCGCTGTAAGTCTGGGCGCCTTCAAAGTCATGGATCGCCGTCAGCACGCTGTCGCCCGCCGATTTGTCGGGGCAAACCGTATCGACGTGATGGGAGGCGCACTGCAGGATCTGCAACGGCACCATCGCCTCATAATCTTCGACATAGTCGCCCACGATCATCAAAATCCGGCGGCTGGCCATGGCAATCTCTCTACGTGCGAGGCTCGGAACAGGGACAGCAATCGGCTGACAGGAAAAAACAGTTCGTTTTTTCCCGACGGCGGCCCAAATGGTGTTGACGGACGAATCCACGTTTGGCTACTTCCGCAAACACTCCAGGAGTTGTCCTGGAAACCCGACGTTGTACCGCGGCAAAATGAGTTTGTCACCGGTCACGGCCGCATCGTTAATGGAAGAACAGCGGCATCGTTCAGTACAAGGGAATGGTCAACCGACATGCGTCATCACACTCTGGACGTGGGCCAAGCTAGATCTGCAATCATTTCACCGCGGAAAAGGAGAGTCGCGTTGAACCACCTCAACGAACAACTGCGCCGATCATGGAGGCTGCAACTGGTGCCGCTTCTGTTAGGCACTGGCATGGTAGCACCCGCTTGGGGACAACAACCCACAAACAGCCCTGCCGGTGCGCCATCAGCCGCTTCGTCCCAATCGACCGCTGACGCCGCCAATCAGACCGCAGCGCGGGTTGCGGCCACACGGAGCTTGCTCGACCGGGCCAAGACAGCGCTGGCGGCCAAGCAATACGCCGATGCGGTCGAACTGTACCGCCGTGCTCGGGTCAACGCTCAGCCGCTGCCGGAACTGCAGCCTCAAGTCGCCGCGCTGCGTCAGTCGCTGACCCAGGTCGGGATCGAAGGCACGCTGTTGGACATGCCGCCCAGCGCGCCGCCCAACGCTAAATCCTCACAACCTCAGCCGCTGGCGATGCCCAATGGCGCTCAACCGCTGCTTCAGGCCGGTGCCCACGGCAAGCAAGACGCGCTGCGGCTGATCGCTCAGGGCCGGGCCGCGCTCGAACGCGGCGACATCCCTAGTGCCCTGCGAGCGGTGACCGCCGCGGAAACGCTGTCGGTCCCCGAATCGGAGTTCGCGCCGGGCGAGCCGCGCGTCTGGCAACTCGCCTTGGATGTGCAGTCGGCCGCCCGCCGTGCCGGCGTCGCGCCTTCGGCCTCGGCGAGCATCAGCGACGATGTCCCCGACTCGATGGTTCGCCAAGCCTCAGCGGTTGAGCCCGCTGGCGGCACTCAGGCCAACAGCGGCGCGGTGGTCAACTCGCTGTATAACGCCAGCGACGACACGACCCGAGTCCAACCCGCTCAGGCGCTCAACAGCCCGCTCGATGCAGCGTCGGCGTCGACAGGCGAAGGTGAAACGCTCTACCGCCAAGGTCTTGAGGCGCTGTCCAACGGCAACTCGGCACGGGCGCGCGAACTGTTTGTCGAAGCCTGGAAACATGAAGCCAGCATGGATCTGGCGATCCGGGGGCAGTTGAAGGAGAAATTGACGCTGCTGCAACCGGCGCGGCTCCCCGAAACCGTTTCGCCTGGCGTGCCGGCCGATTTGTCGCCGATCCAGCTCGCTGAAATGGAAGCGCAGGCCGAAACCCGCAAACTCTACCGCGAAATCACGGCCGAACTGGCCAGCACGGGTGAACTGCGATCGTCCGATCCGCTGCAGGCGCTCGACCGCCTGCAAAGTCTGCGACGCCGGGTCGGCGAAGCGAAACTCGACGCCACCGCTGCGGCGAGCATGACCGCGATGGTCGATCGCGCAATCAATGAACAGAAACAGTACGTTGAAGCCAACCGCGGCCAGATCGAACTCGATCTGGCGAACGCCGCCGTCCGCGCTCAACTGGTCGACGATCAAGTCCGCAAACAGCGGATCGACGATGAAATCGCGTCGATGGTCGACACGTTCAACGACTTGATGGAACAACGCCGTTATCCCGAAGCCGAAGTGGTGGCGAAGAAGGTCGCTGAACTCAGCCCGGGTTCGTCGATCGCCAAGAGCATGTTCCACACCAGCCGCATGGGGACGCGGTTGATGATCAATGAAGAAATCTCCGCGGGCAAAGAAGACGCCTTTGCGAGAAACATGCTCGCCATCGACCGGGCCAGTATCGCCATGGATCCGGCGCGCGATCTCGACTTCGGGGACGCCCAACAATGGAGCGAACTGTCGCGCCGGCGTCGGGCGCTGAGCCAAGCCGACTCACGGCTGTCGCCCGCCGAACAGGAGATCAAGCGTCGGCTCTCCACACCGGTGGAAGTCCAATATCAGAATCGACCGATCAGCGAAGTGATTCAGGATCTCGCTGCCGTCACGAACATTCCGATCGTGATGGACACCCGAGCGATGAACGAAATGCGGGTCGCCAGCGACGCGGCCGTGACCTTGCAACTGAGCACACCGATCAAGCTGCAGAGCGCCTTGAATCTGATCCTGGCTGAGTTTGAGCTAACTTATATCTTCGAAAACGACGTCTTGATGATCACCAGTCAGGAAGCCAAACGGAGCCGGGTGTACGCTCAAACCTACCGCGTCACCGACTTGGTCACGCCGATCCCGAACTTCACCTCCGGCTATGAAGACGGCTTGGCCGGCGCCCTGCGTGCCGCTTACCAGATGACCACCCAGCAGACCGACGTGCAGGTGATGCCGGTATCGATGGCCAACCTGGCGACCAACACCGGTGGCGCTGGGCCGCTCAACCCCAAGGCGATGGCACAATTCGGCGGCATGAGTTCCAGCACCGGCTTTGGACCGAATCGACCGGGCACCGGCGGATTCGGCGGTTCACCGTTTGCCAACTTCGAACCGCTGATGGAACTGATCCAGTCGACCATTCAGCCCGATACTTGGGAACTCGGCGGCGGTACCAGCACGATCCGTCCGTACGACCAGAACCTCAGCTTGGTCATCAGCACCACCAGCGACGTGCATGACCAGATTGCCGAACTGCTCGAATCGCTCCGCAAGCTGCAAAACCTGCAGGTGACGATCGAAGTCCGGTTCATCACGCTCAGCGATTCGTTCTTCGAACAGATCGGTGTCGACTTTGACCTCAGCTTCGACGACAACATCAACCAATTGCCGACGGATGACGCCGGTCCGAGCGTGACCATCGGTTGGAACGGAATCACCGGTCTGCCGACGTCGGACTTCGACATCAAACTGAATCAGAACCAGGGAGTGACGCCCGCCTTCGGTGCGTTCGACGCTGGTGCCGGTGCCTCGATCGGGTTTGCGATCCTCAGCGATATCGAAGCGTTCTTCTTCCTGCAAGCCGCACAAGGAGATGCTCGTAACAACGTGCTCCAAGCACCGAAAGTGACGCTGTTTGACGGACAACTGGCCACGATCAGCGACCAAACGCAGCGGCCGTTCGTAACCAGTATCCAGCCGGTCGTCGGTGACTTCGCCGTCGCCCAGCAGCCGATCATCGTCGTGCTCAACGAAGGCACCCAGCTCAATGTGCAGGCCGTGGTCAGCGACGACAAACGCTTCGTCCGGATGACGCTGGTGCCATACTTCAGCCAAATCGGTGACGTCAACACCTTCACCTACGAAGGCAAGCGTCGCCGCCGCTCGAGCAACATCGAGCGAGATCCCGAGACCGGCAAGCCGATCAACAGCGATGACGAAGAAGACATCGTCGAAGGCACCACGGTCCAGCAACCGTCGTTCGCGTTCACCAACATCAGCACGACGGTCAGCGTCCCCGACGGCGGCACGATCCTGCTCGGTGGAATCAAGCGAATGGCTGAGGGACGCAACGAACGCGGTGTGCCGATCCTCAGCAAGATCCCGTACATCAGCCGGCTGTTCCGCAACGTCGCCATCGGACGTGACGCCCGCAGCTTGATGATGATGGTCACGCCGCGGATCATCATCCAGGAAGAGGAAGAACTGGCCCAAACCGGCTTCGACCCCACACGCTAAACAGCGTGCAATCCACATCCCGCCAGCACGTGCTGGCGGCGCAAACCAACGCCAGGCCGCGTGGTCGGGGATGCCCCCGGCGACGCGGCCTTGTGCTATGCTGGGCAGCCAGTCAGCCCCTTTTTCGCGCTCGATTCCCACGAATTGCTTGTCGCGGGCAAAGGTGCGAATTAGGGTATTTCCATTCACCTCCGAACTCTGAACTTTCAGCTATGAATCCAATCGGCGTGTTCGCCTCGGTCGATGCCGGACTCGGTGTCTCATGGGACGTGATCCAACAGATCGGCGTGCCCACCATTCAGCTCCATGCTCCGCACCGCGAGTCTCGCAACGCCCAGACGGTCGAGAAGTTGCGTGAACAACTGCAGCGGATCGGCGTCACGCTGTCCTGCGTGTTCGGCGGCTTCGAAGGTGAAAGTTACGCCGACATTCCGACCGTCGGCCGCACGATCGGCTTGGTCCCGCCAGCGACCCGCCAAGAACGGCTCGTGGAGATGCGCGAGATCAGCGACTTCACCCGCGAGATGGGCTGCGATGCGGTGGGACTGCACATCGGCGTGGTGCCTCACGATCGCAACGATCCCGATCGCCCAGGGATCGTTGAGGTCACTCGGCAACTCTGTCAGCACTGCGCCGGCAACGACCAGTTTGTCCATCTGGAAACCGGCCAAGAGACCGCCGATGACCTGATCGCCTTCATCGATGAAGTCGGCTTTGACAACCTGCGGATCAATTTCGATCCCGCCAATATGATTCTCTATGGCGTGGAAGAACCGCTGCCAGCGCTGCGCAAGCTCGCCCCCTGGGTTCGCAGCGTGCACTGCAAGGACGGCACCTGGAGCGATCAGCCGGGCGTGACCTGGGGCCAAGAGGTAGCGTTGGGCGAAGGCGACGTCAACATTCGCGCTTATGTGCAAACGTTGCATGAGATCGGCTACACCGGTCCACTGACGATCGAGCGTGAAATCCCTCAGGACCCTGAGCGGCAACTGCGAGAAATCGGCAGCGCCGTACGGCTGCTGGAGGATTGTTTACGTGAGATTCACGCCTAGATGCCACGTATCCTGCTGACCGCATTTGAGCCGTATGATCAGTGGCCGGAGAACAGTAGCTGGTTGACCCTGATCGACTTGACCAGTTGGTTGGATTCGTCGTCCACGGTCGTCACCCGTCGCTATCCGGTGGAGCTGCAAGCGGCCAGCGATCGGCTGCGCAAAGATTTGCTGGATCGCTATGACTTTGCGATCCATCTCGGACAGGTCCCCGGAGGGCCTGTCGTCAAGCTGGAATCGACCGGCCTGAATCTAAGGACCGATGGCGAGCCGCTGGTGCCCGAAGCGCCGGCGGCCTATCGCTCCGCCTTGCCGCTGGCGGCGATGCGAGACGAACTGCTCGCCGCGGCGATTCCCGCCGAAGTCTCCCACCACGCCGGCACTTACCTGTGCAACGCAGTGTTCTACCTCAGTCAACACTTCTCGGCACAGTTGCACCTGCCGACCGTCTCGATGTTCATCCACCTGCCGCTGACCCCGCCGCAGGTCGCGCGGACAGGCAAGTCGCTGCCCAGTTGCGACGTTCGCCTGATGTCCCGGGCCATCGCCGCGGTGATCCAGCGGCTCGAGTCGACGCCGCCGCTGGATCGTTTGGCTGAAGCGGGACAGTAGGCGTTACTTCGCCAGTTGATTGGCGAAGCGGTGAAAATTCTCCACGCACTGGGCGATCTCGGGCAGCGACTCGAGCCAGTTGTGCTCGTACTCGATCGAGACCGGCCCCTGGAACTGCTGACGCTTCATTTCCTCCAGCAGCGCCGGAACATTCGCTACACCTTCCCCCCAAGGCACGTCGTGAGCGCCTTTGCCTTCACGATTGAGGTCCTTGAAATGGAAGCTGACGATCCGACCTTCGAGCTTCTTGAGGCTTTCGAGCGGATTGAGTCCTGAACGCAACCAGTGCCCGGTGTCGGCACAGGCGCCGATCCACTGGCTGCGGCCTTCGAGCGCCTTGAGCACCGTGTCGGGATTCCAGTAGTAGGACGGTTCGGGGTGGTTGTGCAGCCCAACCTTGATCTGGTACTCCTCGCACAGTTTTTCGAGCGTGTCGAAGGCGTCTTCCCGCACCTCGGTGTTGATCACGCCGATCCCCATTTCCTTGCACCACTCAAAAGTGCGGCGGCTTTCGGCTTCGTTGGCGCTTAGCCCGGTCACACCGAAGGCTGCCAACTGGACACCGGCTGAGGCGAGCTTGTCCTTGACCTGTTTGATCTGCTCAGCGGTCATTCCCGGGCCGATCTTGCCGTCGATGTCGGCCGAAATCGTCTGGCCAGGATAGCACTCGGCGTATTTCAAACCGATCGAGGCGGCTTTGTCGATCGCTTCGAAGAAGGTGAAACGGTTGAAGCTGTAGGTCTGCACCCCGAGTTTCCAGCCGAACTGATCGGCCGCGGTGGTGTCGTGAGTGACCTTCTTTTCCTGGGCCGTGGCGACTCCGCCAACCAGCAGAGCGAGACCCAACAGGGCCAATCGAATACGCATGAGTGTTCTCCAAAGTTGTGGGGGGACGCGTGCGATCCGCCGTCACCGGCCGAGTCGACGCAGCCGACAGTTTACCCGTTTGGCTGCTGGCCGTTGGAGTCCAGCCTTTAGGCTGCGATGAGAACTGCATGGCAACAATGCACTGTCTCAGCGGCTCGGTATTGGCTCTCGGCGCTCACGCCCATCGCTGAGGCTCTGAGCGTGCCACCCAAGGCATGGTAGCACCTGTCTCGCCCGGCCGTGCCAAGTCCTCAGTCCTCGAACTCCTCGCCCACTTTGATCGCCAGGCTCTCGCTGTGGCCGCCGAACTCCGGCGCGTACAGACACTGGATCGTCGCCATGCCGGTCTGGTACTGGCCGCGCAGTTGCACACGGGTGGAGTACTCGAACACGTACGTCCCTTGACGCAGGTAGTCGATGAAGAAGTGACTGGCCGCATCGCGCGTCGATTGGTAGTACGCTAAACCTTCGCGGAAACGGTACTGCGAGAGCACATCGACCGGCTCGGTGCCGCTGCCGCGATGATCCTTCAGATGCACGTATTCCAGGTCGCGATCGGTACGCAGCACCAGTCGCACGACGAGTTCATCACCGACTTGGACCGCACCTTCGACACGTTCCAGCACGGGCCCGGAATCGGTGTTGCGTTTGACATACAGCTCTTTGGTCAGCGTCAGCGGTGTGTCGGCATACGCGGTAACATTCTCGATGTCTTCAAAATACTGCCAGTGAACGCTGCCCCAGGCAACGCCATCATCCGTCTTCTTAACAGTGATGTGGCTCAGCTTCGCATCGACTTCGCCGCCCACAAACCGCTGCTCATAGAAGCCGGTGCCGGCTTCGACCGTTTCGGGACGAACCGTCTCGTCGCCGAGCGAAACCTCAACGAGCTTGCTCGAAGCGAGTTGGTCGGTGCCACGCAACAGCAGCGCATAGACCGCATCGGCCGTGGCCCGCGTCGTCTTCCAGTCCTGCGTCTGCTTTTGCTTCAGCAGCCAGACCTTGCAGTCTTCCACCGCCTGGGCGTCGCCGGCCACTTCGTCAAAAGCTTCGATCATCAGCGCTTGAGCGGCGATCGGTGCCCGATACCACCACGGCGAGCGCTGCTGACCGGGCCAGTACATCCCCAGTTCTTCTTCGTTCACCGCGCGTTCCTTGAGCGACACCATGATCCGCCGCGCCGTATCGGTGTCGCCGAAACGCTTGAGCGCAATCGCTAGGTGTCCCTGAGATTGCAGGTGGTCGAGCTTGACCCAGTGCTGTTTCGCTTGTGCGAGCCAGAACTTCAGCGCTGGCGTGTGTTCGGCAGCGACCGGCTGATCTTGCAAAAAGAAACTCCGTCCATACAGGTACAGCGCGATCAGCGGCGACAGATGACTGTCGTCCTTGTTCTTGATCTTGTCGTGAAGCTCCGTCATCCAGGTGTCGAGCCGCGTCAGCGACTTAACCGCGGAGCTGGTGTCGACGCCGACTCCGAGATGCCGCAGCCGACCGAAGCCGGTGGTGATGTACAGCGTGATGAAATCGTCGCCGCGACCGCCGGGGAACCACGGCCAGCGACCATCCTCTTGTTGCTGCTGAGCCAGTTGCTCGAGCGCCCGTGCGGTCTCGTCATCCAGGCGATTGTTGTCGAACAGAATCCCGATGTTGCGGCGGGACTGGCTCTCCGACTCCGCCTGGCGATACCAGGGTGTTTCCTCCAGCAGCAGCGATTTGAGGTCTTCGTTCTTGCTCAGCGGGCTGTCCAGTGCATCGGTTCCGCGCCAGAGCTCAAAGATCCGCGCGATCCGCGGGTCGCTGCCGGCGATGTGACGAGCCAGCGAGTTGGCGTACAGCCGATTGAAGATTTGATCGCTCGACGGATGCGGGTACTCCATCAAGTACGGCAGCGCCATCACGGCATACCAGGACGGATTGGATGCCATCTGCACCGTCAACGACTGATGCTTGATCGAATCGGACTCGCCGGCCTTGGCCAGCCGCTCGAAGTCGAACTCCTTCGTCTGCTGGCCGCGGATCGGCAACGGCAGCGACTCGGTGATCAGCACGCGCCGCGAGAGCACCGGCAAATAGCCTTCTTCGCCATCGGACAGCCGGCCGCTGGAGCCGACCGCGCGGTAGGTCAACAGACCCAAGTCGTCCGGCACGTTCAGTCGCCAGGCGACCGACTGCGATTGGCCCGCAGGGATGTCAAACCGCTGCTCGCCAGCGGTATTTTCGAGCTGCGCATCGACCGACTCGCCGCTGCGCACGTCGCTGAACGTCAACCGCACCGCGCCGGTCTGCCGCGTCGCCGAGCGGTTGGTGACCTTCACGGTGAACTCGATCTGGTCGCCAGCGCGGAGGAACCGCGGCGCGTTCGGCTGGACCATCAGGTCCTTACTGGTCACGACCGTATCGCTCAGCAGGCCGCCGCGAAGCTCCGCATCGTGAGCAAAACCCAAAAACTTCCACTGCGTCAGCGCCTCGGGCATGGTGAACTCCAGCCGCACTGTGCCATCCTCGCCAGCGAGCACGTGCGGGAAGAAGAACGCGGTCTCTTCCAGATTGGTGCGGGCAGAGATCGAGTCGAGATCGAGCTGTGCGGCTGCCTCGGGCGGCGCCCCGCCATCCTGGCCGCGGTCTTGTCCCGGTGCTGCCGCCTTATCTGCGACGGCATCGAACGCCACCGCACTTTCCATCGCCATGCCTTCGGCCATCGCGGGAGCTGCCCCGCGCATCATCATGGCATCGGCACCGCCGCCCATGCCGCCCATGCCGCCCATTCCGAGCATTCGGCCACGGCGCATCGGCGCCCTGCCGAAGTGCACCATCTCTTGGGAGAGCAGCTTCAACCGCGGATAGGTCAGTTCGCCATCGCGTCCGTCCTGCGACCAGCCGTGTCGGAAGGTGGAAAGATGCTTGAGTTGGTTCTCAAAGTTTCGAGCGAGCAGCGAATGGTCACGGCGGAAGACGCCAAACCCGCTGGCCCAGGCATGTGGCCGGAAGGCATCGAGCGACGCGTCGTACAGTGTCGCCACCATTTCGGCGGCCGCGCGCTGGGCGTCGGGGCCGGTGATCACAGCCGTCCAAGTTTCCCGCTGAGCTGGCTCAAGCTTCGATGTAAACCGTTCCCACTTGATCGCCAGCTCTTTCGTCGTCCAGGGAACATCGACGAACTCAGAATGCTGATACGCTCGGTTTTCGCGGACCATCGTCGTGTGCAGCGTGAAGCCACCGCGCATCGCTTCGGTCACCTCTTGTTCGATCAGCACCTGCGTGCGATCGGCCGGTGTCCAGTAGCTGTTGATGATCTTGCCGCGGTGTTCGATCTCGATCAGCGCGCGAGCGGTGTCATAGCCGCTGCCCCAAACCGCGCGGAACGTTTCCCCTGGCTGCAGTGATCGTTTCTCGCTCCGCAGTCGCTGCGGCAGTTTGACGGCCAGTTTGGCAGCCTGCGGATCGATGACTTCCAGCGGCAGCAGCGCCGTGACTGCTTCGCCAAAGCGGTCACGGGTTTCAAGCACCGCGCGGAACACGCCGACCGGCAGCTTGAAAGTCAGCGTTTGATTGCCTGCTCCGTCGGTCTGGAACTCTGCTTCCTCCACGACCTCGCCGAGTTCCCAGGCGTTGGGATCGCTCTCATCAGGCTCGGCAGGTTCGATGCCGCGTGCGCCATAGTGCATCGGACGACCCTCGAGCGACGGACGTTTGACCGCTGCCGGTTCCTGCAAGCGGTGAATCCGCACGCGGCCCTTGGCGGACTGGCCGTCGCCGTCGAGCGTGGTGGTGCGGACCTTGATCTCGACCGATTTTTCGGTGGTCAGCCACTGCTCCGCCGTCATTTCGGCAGCTAGCGCGGTGTAGCCGAGGTTGATCGTCTTTTGTGACGACCGCGTTTCGCCAGCGCTGTCGGTCACATCGGCGTGAACGGTGTAGCGGAACGTCGGCTGGGAATCGGCCGGAACCGAAGCATCGGGTTTGGCGACGAACGAGATCTCGAACGTGCCTTGGTCGGAGGTGGTCGCGGTGCCGTGCGCAATCTCTTGGCGTTCGCCCTGCGCCGGCGGCCACCAGCCACGATGCCAGCCCCACCACGGCGGGAATCGCACCTCGCGGACCACGCGCCACGTAACAGCCGACCCATCGGCCGCTGCTCCGGTGTAGGCCGTGGCGGTACCGCGGAGCTGGACTTCGCCGCCGAGTTTAGCGGGCTGCTCAGGAGCGGCGAGTTCAACCTGAAAGCGTGGCCGTTTGTATTCTTCGACGCTGACCTGCGCATAACCATCAGGCCCCGATTCGACGCGGAGCAGCATCTGACCGGCGACGCGATCGCGCGGCGCGGTGACGCTGCCACTGAAGCTGCCGTAATCGTTGGTGCGGTGCTGCACGCGTTCGATCTCCTTGCCATTGGGATCGACAAACAGCACCGTCACGTTCGTGCGCGGCATCGTCTGGTAACGGTCCTCGCGTTGATCGGCCAGCAGGCAGATGCCTTTGTAGCGAATCGTCTGGCCGGGCCGGTAAATCGCGCGGTCGGTGAAGAACTGCGTCTTGGTCAGCACCTGGTTCTGGTCCGGCTGCACATGGCTGCCCAGATAGTTTGCCGACGAAAGCTGCTGGTCGCCGTGAGCCACGTGCAGCAGGACACGATTGCGATTGGCAGCCGGAAAAACGAACTTACCTTCTCCGTCCGTGGTGACCGGCGAGATCGGCGAGAGCCGGTTGCGATTGTCGTACTGCCAGCCGCGGACGGTTGCCCCGCCGATCGGCTGGCCGGACTGGGCGTCGAGCACCAAGCCGCCGATTTGGCCACTGGTCTGCTGCGAGCGGGTGATCAGCGCCAATTTGCTGACCCAGACTTCGGTCAGACTCAACTGGTTGTCGCTTTCGCGGAAGTCTTCCCGGTGACTGGCGATCAGAAAATACGATCCCGCCGGCACATCCTCGGGCACCGGCACGGCGTGGGTTTTCCACTGGAAATCCTCGGTCGCGGGCAAATCGGCCGACCAAGCTTTCACCACCGGCTGCGACAGCAGTTGCGGATACTGCGCGTCCTCGAACTGCTCCGGCTGCCAGCGCTGCGAAGAAACGAACGCTTCGAAGTCGAACTTAATCAGCCGCAAAAAAACCTTGTCGACGTTGCGATAGCGGACATCGATGGTCGGCCAAGGAGCGTTCCACACACGCTCGGTGGTCGCGGAGGCTTCTTTGGCCTCGATCTGCTGGATCAGGTTGTAACAGCGATTCGCACCGACGCTGTCGGGAAACCGTGCCAGGCCTTGGCCCGCGATGCGGTGCGCTTCGGCCCATTCCCCTTCTTCATGAGCGATCATTGCCAGGTTGTGCAGTGCCCGTGTCGAGATTGGGTGCGATGCATGAGCCGACTCAAATCGCCGCAGCGCTGCCTGATAACGCGACGTCTTTTCGTCGCCGATCGCGTGGTTGTTGCCGAACTCCAGTCGCAATAGGTCAGCATCCAGCCGGGCTGCAGGGTCTTCGTCGTCCTGGTGAAACCGCAGCAGGTCCTGGTACAGCCGCACGGCGCGAAGCAGCGGCGAGCGGTCGTCGGGCGATTGTGGATTCCAGGCCAGAAAATCGTCACGCGAGGAGAAGATCGGGCTGTCGGCGGTCAATTCAAACGCGTTGCTGGCCAGCGTCGTCACCTGCTCGCCCGCCGAATAGAACTCCAGCGCATGATGCGCCAGCACGTCGTACATCGTCGGGCGGTAACTGGCTGGCGCGTTGCCTTTGTCCAGCAGAACGGCGTAGCTTTCGGTCGAGGTCGCCTGCAGCAGCTCCTTGCCCGCCAGAGCGTCGGTGAACTGGGCATCGATCGCTTGCAAGATGCGGGGTAGGTCCCAGGTCAGCATGTCGTCGTCCTGCGACTGCGACACCTGCGTTCGCTGGGCGAACTGCCAGCGATGTTGCTGGAAGAATTGCCACATCCAGTTGGCCAGGACCGCTTTCATCACCGGCTGCATCTCGGCCGGTGCGGTTTCGATCTCGCTCCGCAGCCGACGAATTCGCAGGTCCGGCTGATCGGCCCGAATCGAACCTTCCAGATCGATCTTGGTGGCGATTCCACGGATCGCTGCTGGAAAATCCTTCGCCTCGGTCGCTTGGCGGATGAGCGGTTCAAGCTTGTCGATCGCAGTCTGGGGGCGGCCTTCATTCATGGCTGCTTCAACCTCCTTCCACTGCGAATCGGTGCTGGACGGCTCGTCCGCGAGCTGGGCAAAGGCGCCGAGCGTCAGGGCGGAGAGCAGCAAAAACAGCGGAGCAAAGTAACGACGAGTCACCGGAACCATCCTTACGTTAGACAAGATGCGAGTGCTGATGTTGGTGCCAGGGCACCACAGCCGCTGCCCTGCGGCCAGACAAGTGTGCAGAGAACTCAACGATGCTCAGCAGCATTCCTTAGTCGATTTTCAAACTTTTTCGATTCCTCAATCGCCGACTGCAGCACGGCGAAGTCCGACTATCCCCATTGTCGCCGACCGTGCCGGTTACGGAAGATGTCCGGAGCAAGATTCTGGTTCGTCAGAGCAGGGCGGCAGAGCAGGGCAGGGCAGCTTACCCGAGTCTCCATTTCAACCGGCTGTAGGCGACTTGAATGCCATGCCGCTGGGCATTGCGCTGCGAGCCGCTGCCCGGATGAGCGACCAGCATCGCCAGTTCCGCGCCGTGCTCCGCAGCGTAGCGCAGCCGGGCCTGCATCAGGGCCAGTTGTGCCCCTTGCCCGCGAGCGGCCGGAATCGTGCTCGCTCCGGCCAATAAGGCGACATCGCTATGCAGGTGCAGCGACCCCGTAGCGACTGGCTGCCCGTCGCAGCAAGCGAGGAAGCAGTGGACATTCGCGGTTTGGGCGCTGAGCCGAGCAAACGGCTTGATAAAATCCTGATACTCCGGTGCATCGCTGCACCAACCGTCGGAGGCAACCTGCGCCCACAACTCCACCTCATCTTCACCGATGCGGTGGACCTGAATGGCAGTGTTCTGCGCCTCGGCGAGGCCGACGAGCGGACGGACCAACACGTTGTCGAACTCCACCGGCCGGTAACCGCGACCGTGCAGTTGGCCGAGCAAATCGGCTGCCGCCAGGGGGCTGACGTTGTGGGCGACCGCCGCCCCGCGCTGCTGATAGAAAGCTTCGAGCTGCTCAAACTCCGCCTCGCCAACCGGATCAAATAGCCCCAGTCCAAACGTCTGCGTCAGCGGCGAATCGGGACCATCGAACAGGGCATAAGCGCCGGCAACTTCGATCCATGTAGCCTCCACATCCGGCTGCAGCCGCGCTCGCGTCTGCACCCACGCCGCGCCGGCCAACGATTCGGCTCGTTCAAGTCGCCGTGCAAGTCGCTGATCCAAGGCGATTTCCAGCGACGGTACCAGCTGTTGATCCAAAATGTTTTGACTCCTGAGGACGGCAGCAAATCTTCGGCGATCAGGGGTGCCGGATCAATCCACAGGATCGAGTCGCTGGCGAAAGGAACCGACGTACTGCAACGAGCGCGGCGCGCCGCAATGCGTGACGGAAAGCTCATCGCCAGCGATGAGGTACAACGCATCTTGCTGAAATTGCAGCCCCAGGTCGCAGGCCGCATCCAGCGGCAGCGGGAACGCCCAACTCGGCTCGGCGTGTCCGGTGAGCGGCGAATAGCCGGTGATGCGGTGGTGCCAGAGCCCATGGCCAATGAGCCACTGTGCGAGCCGGCCATCGGCCGCTTCATTTCGCTCCCGCGTCCACTGTTGGCCCGTGGTTGCCCAGGCCGAGAGGATCACGAACTGCGCCGGCCAGCGGTCTGGTAGGTTGTCGACACGAAAGCGGGTATCGAAGTAAGCGGGATGCATGTCCGCAGCGACGCATCGGGTGCTGGTTCAGGTTCGGAGACGATCCGGTTCACGAGCTTGCACTGGAGCCAGCCGCCGCTTCTTCCTCGGCATCCGCTGATGGCTGGACCTGTGGCTCGGCCGACTCTTGGCCGTTGGCATTCCATTCTGCTAGCGACTGCTGCCTGACGAACTCCAGGATCACCTGTCCAGGCACCAGCTTCGATAACCGGTTTCCATGATTATCTTGTTGATAGCCCATGTACATTCCCATGACGCTGACATCCAGTGGACTCACAGTGGTGACAAAGGCTGGCCCGCCGCTGGTGCCGTTGGCAACACCGGGATGAGCAAAAACAATCCGTTCATATCCCCATTTGGCCTCCACCGGCAACTCGCGTGAGGCAACTTCTGCCGACATGACTAACGGAGAGACATTCGGGGTGGCCCCGAGCAGCATCGGGAACCCAACGATCTCGATCTTGGTAGTGCGGTGAGGCACCTGAGTGATCACATTGCCGGTTGGAATTGCCAGTGCCTTCAACGCAGCAAATCTTTCGCTGTGGATCTTTTGGGCCTGGCCGCCATCGATCTCCATCGCCGCCAGATCCGCTTGGCCATGGTACCGCCATGGCTCCCCCGTACCGGACGTCAAGCCGCCGAGGGTGAACCAGTGCGACTGGCCATCGGAATCACGAAACAGCACACGCGATTTGGCTGTCGTGAACCGCGCCACATGACCAGCCGTCACCAGGATGAGTTTTCGATCATCCTCAAGCAAGAAAGCGGAGCCCGCGTCGCCAGAGCTTTTTCCTTCTGCGTCGGTGCGAGATTCCACCAAACAAATGGCACGGTCCCAACGCTCGATGCTGGGTTCGCCTGCATCGGTGCGTGTGCCGCCGAGAATCAGAAGCATGGCGAGATATGGAACAGCACGTACAGACAGCATCGATTCGCTCCATCTAGTCAATAAAAGACAGGTACTCCTGCGGTCGTAACTCAGCTTACTTCTGCCGACTGTTACTTTACACCGCTGGCGGCATAGCATACCGTTTCGATCCGCATTAATCAGCGCGGTTTGACACCTAGATTTCTCAGCGGCAAACCATCGCCAGTGAGCAGCCAACGCATCGTTTACGGTGCCTGGTAACCGAGCGCCCGTCCGGATAAGCGTTCCGCGGTGCGGGGATCGGCTTCAAAGGTTACGACTCCCCGACGTGATGACCGCGGCGGCATGAACTGAATCTCAAAGCCGGCCTGCTCATGCGTGTCATCAGGCTTGGTCAGCCGCACCTCGATCTGGACCGCTTCGGCGGTTTGAGAGCCGCGGTTGTGGACGGTAACCGGCAGCTCATAATAACCGTTTTGCCGCTGAGCCGAACCCAACTCAACTACCAAAACCGGCGGCGTGGATTTAGCAAATAAGGCCTGATAGCTCAAATAGCTCAGCACGCTGACGACGAGGGCGAGCGAGATCACAAACACACTCCATTCCAGCCAATTCTTCTCGATCTTGCTCATTGGATCAGCAGCCTGCCGGCGGAGGCTCCTAACATGGCTGGAAAGGCGAGCACAATGACCTGAGCCACTGCGATCATTAAGGGCATGTCTTCGAATCGCTGGAAAAACCAGAGCATCAGCCCCGCCGCTAATAATGCTGCGCAGTAGCTTGTAATCAAGGCAAACAACACCGCAAACAGCCCGCCCCGGCGAACATGAGCCTCCGCACCGCGAAAATCACTAAAGAACAACGCAATGGCACCAACTAATAAGGACAAGGCTGACAGACCCAATAGTTTGAGTGCGGATGCGGCCATGCCGATCTCAAAGATTTCGTCCGTGGGAGCAACATTAGAAGCAAATAAGATCGCTCCACAAAAGGCAAGCACCAGTTGGCCGATCGTCGAGGGTGGCGGCTGCGCCGCGCCCGAAGCATCATTTGCGGCGGAATCAGCCGACCTCGCCTCATCGGCCTCGAGTCCGGTCTTCGCGTCAGCCCCACTTGCCCCGAGCTGTGCCGTCCCCACCGAAACGCCAACGGCAATCGTCATCGACTCCACGACGATCTTGCCCATGATTTCGATCGCCGTCATCTCCGTGGTGATCTGGTCGATCAAGAACAGCACCAGGGCAGCCAATAGCAGACCGATGCCCATTTCTTCGACCGAATCGATGCAGACTTCCAACAAGTTGGCGTCGCGGCGCATGCCCGCAAACCGGTTGTAGCCCAGCAACAGCAGAAACGTGACCGCCATGTACGCCAGCAGGTGCGCGGGCTGAGTCTGAAATCCGGACCACCAGATCTCCATCGTGTACAGGAATGGCAGGCTGAACAGCAGCCCACCGGCCACACCGCGGCCATACTCTTCGAGCGATTGGCGAACTGTCCGGCGGTCACCAACCGGTGCGGCGGACGGGTCTGCATTGCGATCCGTCATGCTGATGGCAAGTCCGTTTTTACAACACGCTCCGCCATGGTGATTGATCCAGCGCCTCCATCGATGTTCACTCGGTAAGCAGCCCAGGATGTGATACTCGGCAAAATCCTATCAGCCGGCACGCGTTAGCATCCCGGTTCTCACGAATCATGAGCCCAACAGCGACGAGCGATTTGACCGAAAGACTTATCCTGAACTGCTTAGCGTCGCCAGAACCTCTGCTCCCCGCTGCCATGTTTGGCAGCAGGTTTGTTTTGGCGTGCAACTGTAGCCAATCGATAGCAAATCCGGGGCCGCCGACTCAACGTCGCAGGGGCTGTACGGGCGAGCCAGTTCCGGCGATGGTGAGGGGCCGGCGCGGGAGCCATGGTGACTGCCACGCGTCAGCTTGACCTGAGCTGCCCCCGAAAGGAACCCGCAAATGAGCACTGAACCACCCCTCAAAATCCTTGTGATCGGCGCCCACCCGGACGACTGCGACATCAAAGCCGGTGGCGTAGCGGCCAAATATGCGGCACTGGGGCATCGCGTGCGATTTGTCTCGATGACCAGCGGCGATGCAGGTCACCATGAAATCGGCGGTGTCGAACTTGCTCGCCGGCGACGCGCCGAAGCGGCAGCGGCCGCCCAGGTGATCGGCATCGAGTACCAATTGCTCGATCACCACGACGGGCAACTGGAACCGAGCGTCGTCAACCGCAAAACGACGATTCGGTTGATCCGCGAGTTTCAGCCCGACCTGATCCTCACCCACCGCCCCAACGACTACCACCCCGACCACCGCTACACCTCGGTGCTGGTGCAGGACGCCTCTTATTTGATCACGGTGCCCAATCTCTGCACCGATGCACCGGCACTAAGACACAGCCCGGTGATCGCCTACTTGAGCGACCACTTTCAAAAACCTTATCCCTTCTCACCTGACGTCGCTGTCTCCATCGACGAGACGGTGGAACTCAAACTCGAGATGCTGCATTGCCACAGCTCACAATTCTATGAGTGGTTGCCGTGGCATGACGGACTGCTGGACCAAATGCCTCAAGACCCAACGCAGCGGCGTCAGTGGCTGCGCGACTGGATGATCACTCCCCAGGACACTGCACTCGCTGATCAGCATCGCGAGTTGCTGGTGCGGTGGTATGGCCCCGAGCAAGGTGCCGCGGTCCAGCATGCCGAACTGTTCGAACTCTGTGAATACGGCCGGCAGCCCAACGAACAGGAGTTGCGGCGGCTGTTTCCCTTTTTCGGCTGACTCTAGACCATCGTGGCCGACCGCTCCGTCGGTCGCTCCGACTCGGTCTGCGCCGGCTCCGATCGGCGACAAAGGTGGACGACCGCTCCGTCGGTCGCTCCGGCTCGGCCTGCTCCGACTTCGATCGGCGCACTACGGCGAAGCGTGGCACGCCGGTTGCAACTGCAGTTGCTGCCCAGCCGCACCCTCTTGTCCAGACCACCGCTCTCTCTGCTTGAGCGTCTGGCTCCTCAATCACCTTTGGCCCTTCACGAATGACCCCCACCCTGCACAGCAAGCTGGAAGAACATTTTGGCTTTAAAAACTTTCGGCCTGGGCAAGCTCAGGCGGTCCAGGCGGCGATGCAAGGACGGGATGCCGTTGTGATCATGCCGACCGGCTCGGGCAAAAGCCTGTGCTATCAGTTGCCGGCACTGGAGCTGAAGGGGGTCACCGTCGTGGTCAGCCCGCTGATCGCGCTGGCCGACGATCAAGCGGCGCATCTGGCAGAACTGGAGATCCACGCGGTGGTGCTCAATAGCTCGCGCCGTGCGGCGGAGCTTCGCGCCGCCACAAAAATGATCGCCGATGGGACGACTGAGTTCGTGTTCACCACACCGGAACGGCTGCAGGGGACCGACTTGTGTGAGGTACTGCGACGTCGCGGTGTCGACATGCTGGTGATCGATGAGGCGCACTGCGTCAGCCAGTGGGGCCACGATTTTCGCCCGGATTACCTCAGTCTCCGCTGGGTTCGCTCACAACTGGGCAACCCGCCGATCCTCGCACTCACCGCGACCGCCACGCCCGAGACGCTCGCCGACATCGAGCGTTCGCTCCGCCTAAAAGCGCCCGAGATCATCACCACCGGCATCGATCGCCCAAACATTCATCTATCCGTCGAGCGATTTGAGAGTGAAGCGGACAAGCGGGCGCGGCTGGCAGAACTGCTGCGGTTGGATGAGGGGCAAGCGATCTGCTATGTAGCAACCACCAAAGCTTGCGAGGAACTCGCGGACTGGCTGGCAGGGCAGGGGATCAACACGGTGCACTACCACGGACGGATGCGGCAAGCCGATCGAGCCGCTGCACAAACCGCGTTTATGACCAACCGAGCCCGCGTGATGGTCGCAACCAATGCGTTTGGACTGGGGATCGACAAGCCGGACATCCGCCAAGTGATCCACTACCATCTCTCCGGCTCACTTGAATCGTATTATCAGGAATTCGGCCGCAGCGGTCGTGATGGGCTGCCGGCCCGCGGCACGCTGTTGTACACCCCTGAAGATCGCCACTTGCAGCGGTTCTTTGCCCGCAGCGGCGGAGTCACCTCGACCGATCTGGTCAATGCACAGCATGCCTTTGCCCAAGCGGTCCAGGAAACCGGCAGCGACGAAATCGCGCTTCGCGAGATCTTGCTCCGCAGCCCGCTCAAACGCGGCAAGTTGGCGGCCTGCCTGCAATTGCTGGCCAGCTTCGGGATCGTAGCGCCGACCGGCAAAAGCAACTGGCGCCTGCTCGATGCCGAAGCGGACCGCAGCCAGCTCGAACGCCTCGCCGATCAATCGCGCGAACGCCGCGCGCAACAGGAACTCCGTCTGGAGGAGATGATCGAGTATGCCGAGAGCAGCTCGTGCTGTTGGAACCGGCTACTGGACTACTTCGGCGAAAGCGGCGAGGACACAGAAAGCTGTGGCCGCTGCGATCGCTGCCTGCCGACACCCGCCGCGGCGTAGTTGAGCGTGGATGGCTGCCAAGGTGGACGACCGCTCCGCCGGTCGTTCTTCAAGGCAGCGGCAGCTCTGATCGATGGAGCGATCGGCAACGTTGGATCAGCGAATCTTAGACGGTGGTTTGAGGGGTCCCGGGCCGCCCGCTCGCCGCAAAGCTGCTGTCCCAAAGCGTTCACGCACGGCGTCGGCGACCCGGTCGAGCTGGCGCTGTTTGGTGTGTTGCTGCTCCTCGGGTTCGTCAAACAGCATCTGCTGAACTGCGCCATTTTGGGCAAACCCGCTGACTCCCATGCCCAGCAGCCGCACACCGCTGCGAGCGGTCAGCCGCCCAGGAGGCAGTGCTTGAGCGAGCAGGTCGCTGGCCGCCTGCCAAAGTTCATGCGTCACGTCGGTCGGCTGCGCCAAGGTGCGTGAACGGGTAATGGTGCGGAAGTCCGAGAACCTTACTTTGATGTGCACGGTGCGGGCTCGGCGCTGCTGGCGTCGCAGCCGCCGCCCGACCTGATCGGTCAGCTCCAACAACCAACTCCGCAGCGTTTCCAGCTCGGCAAGATCGCTGGCGAAGGTGGTTTCATGGGACAGCGATTTGGCCTCGCGATCGGGCACCACCGGGCGCGAATCGATTCCATGGGCCAGTCGCCAGAAATGTTCTCCGGAGTCGCCAAAACGCTGCCGCAGCGTCTCGACCGACAGCGTCCGCAATTGTCCGATCGTCTGGACGCCGAGTTGCTGGAGCGTTTGGTCGGTGACTTTGCCAACGCCCCACAGCCGCCCGACCGGCAGCGGATCGAGAAACGCGGTCACCCGCGCCGGGTCGACGATCACCAGGGCATCAGGCTTTTCCAAGTCGCTGGCGATTTTGGCGAGAAACTTGTTAGGCGCCACACCGACCGACGCGATCAAGCCCGTTTCAGCTTTGATCTCTTGTTTAATCCGCCGGGCAATGACGTCCGCGGGGCCGAACAGCCCTTCACAGCCACTGACGTCCAGAAACGCTTCGTCCAGAGCCAGCGGCTCGACCAGCGGCGTGTAACGGAAGAACAGCTTGCGGATCTGCCGAGAGATCGCCGCGTAATGCGCCATCCGCACCGGCAACACGATCGCCTGCGGGCAGAGCCGCAGTGCGGTGGCCGTCGGCATCGCGCTGTGGACGCCAAACTGGCGGACCACATAGTTGGCCGCGGCGACGACGCCGCGTCCTGCGGGAGTTCCGCCGACGATCACGGGCTTGCCTACCAACTCCGGCAGGTCGCGCTGCTCGACGGCGGCGTAAAACGCGTCCATGTCGATGTGCAAGATCATGACTGAGAAGCCGAGAGCGACGTTGAACTGATCTACCGCTAGCATAGCCTGACCGGCACCAGCGGGCGCTGGGACAGCCACTCTTTTTCAACCGCATTGCGAGATGAATCTTTGGTGAAGTGAACAGCAGCAGGTTGTGCGGTTGGGTAAGCTGGTCATCCGCCGGCAGATGCTGTCGGCGTTGATCGGTTATTCAGTTGTTCTCGTTTGAGGAAGCGCGTTTCATGTTGAGCCGTCACGAACTTCAACGGACCATCCGCTACGAAGGCGGTGTCTCTCGCCGCTGGTTTTTGGCCTATGCCGGCGCTTTGAGTTCCATCCCCTTGCTCGGACGGGCAACCTGGGCCAACCCCAAGCCGGTATTTTCCAGCGATCCTTTCACGCTTGGAGTCGCTTCGGGTGATCCGGATGCAACCAGCGTCGTCTTGTGGACGCGGTTGGCTCCCCAGCCGCTCGCAGGCGACGGCGGGATGCCCGCCGAGGCGGTCGAAGTGACCTGGGAAATCGCCACCGATGAAAACATGAAAACGCTCGTCGCCTCGGGCACGGCGGTCGCCTCACCGCAGCTCGGTCATTCGGTACACGTTGAAGCCGGCGGCCTGAAGCCTAATAGTTGGTATTTTTATCGGTTTCGTGCCGGCGACGCGATCAGCCCGGTCGGGCGAACGCGAACGTTCCCTCAGGCACATGTGCTGCCCGCGCAGTTAAGGTTCGCAGTCACGTCATGCCAAAACTATGAGCAAGGTCTGTTCACCGCTTATGAACAGATGGCCCAAGATAATCTCGACCTCGTCTGCCACTTGGGAGATTACATCTATGAATACGAAGCCGGCCGCAACGGCAAGGTGCGCACGCATCACGGGCCGGAAATCGAGTCGCTCGGCGATTACCGCACGCGCCACGCACAGTACCGGTCGGACCCGCTGTTGCAGCGGATGCATGCCCTCTGTCCGTGGCTGGTGACCTGGGACGATCACGAGTTTGACAACAACTGCGCCGGAGACATCTCCGAGCAACTCGATGTCGATCCGGTCGACTTTTTGGCTCGGCGATGCAATGCGTATCAAGCTTATTATGAGGCAATGCCGCTGCGGAGCAACTGCCTGCCCAGCGGTCCTCAGATGCAGCTCTACCGCAACGCCTCCTATGGCCGGCTCGCGGAATTCTTAGTGCTCGATACGCGGCAATATCGCAGTGACCAGCCCAACAACGACAAACGTTCGCCTATCAACGCCGCCACGCTAGCCAGTTCGCAAACGATGCTCGGCCACACCCAGCGCAACTGGGTTTACAAGAATCTGCTCACCTCGCAGGCGACTTGGAATGTGCTTGCACAACAAGTGATGATGGGGATGGTCGGTTTCCAAAGCGACGATCGTGAACTGGCTTATTCGATGGATCAGTGGCCGGGCTATGCCGGTGAGCGGATGGAGCTGATGAAGTTCATCGCGGACCGGCGGGTCAGCAACCCGGTGGTGCTGACCGGCGACATTCACTCCGGTTGGGTCAATGAGCTGCGCGTCGATGACCGCCGGCATGAGGATCGCGTGGTGGCGACCGAGTTCGTGGCGACCTCGCTGACCAGTGGTGGCAACGGCGTCGAGAAGCCGAAGGGGCATGACGCGCTGTTGGCCGACAACCCTTGTATCAAGTTCCACAACCGCGAGCGGGGCTACATCCGCTGCGTGGTGACGCCGGAGAGTTGGAAGGCGGACTACATGGTCGTCGATGATGTGACGCGGCCCGGCGGCAAGACCTTTGAGCGGCAAGCGTTCTTGGTCGAAGCCGGCACACCGACCGTGCACCACGTCTAAATGGTGGAGCTGGCCTGAGAGTTGCTGTAATGGTGAGCTGCGAGCTTGAGTGCCAGCTCACCCCTTCCACGAGCAGCGTAGCGACATGGACAGCGACCCGATCAGCGGACGGCCGCGCCCGTTTCACCGGCCCGAGAAGATCGGCGACGATCCCGACGGCGGCCAGGTGATCGGGCCCGGCGGCGAGTCTGCAGAGGATCCGATGGCCAGCAGCCTCTATCGCGGCTGCATCATCGCGTTGTTGGCCTTTGGCTGTGTACTGGCGCTGGTCGTGATCGTGTATCGCATGGTCACCGCTCAGTAGCAGCGGCCGTGCAGCGCGCGCCGTCGTGACACCGCTGGCGATCGGCTTCTCCGCACACAGCACAACGTTACATTCATCCCAAGGGACGCAGCATTTGCAAATGACTGACGAAGAATTGCCGCAGTGGCGCCCGCTCCGCTGATCCAACGGCGGCGGCGTTCAGCGTTCCCAAGCCGAGGCAATCACGCTGAGGTTATGATCAATGGTCGCTCGCTCACTTCCCTCAGTCGTCGCTAAGTTGCAAAGCATTGCCCATGTCCTCCCTTCCTCGTGCCTCCGTCCCGCTGCGGCGTTCAGCGGCTGTGGTCACCTGGGCCGCGATATTGTCCATTGGCAGCGCGGCGGTTGCGGCGGCCCAGGCAGGCGATCGTCAAAACAACCGTGCCAGCGAAGCCGAAACCGCCGAGACCGCTCAGTGGACGATTCCGTTCGGCGGCAACGCCTTTGTCACCCAGGGTGAAATGCCACAACGCCGCCGCGGCGGCTCACGTTGGGATCACCCTGAGGTGGTCCAGTCGATTTACTTTCGCGTGGACCGCGGTGCTGAGCTGCAGATCGCCCTCCGCGCTGCGGTCCCCGATGGCCGATCTCAGCTCCGTGCCACGCTCGCCGGCCAGCCGTTTACGGTCGAGTTACAGGGTGACCAGCCGGCTGTGATTCCGCTGGGCCGTGTCGAGCTGCAGCAGGCCGGTTACGTGCGTGTCGACCTGCAGGGAGTGAACAAAACCGGAGCTGTGTTTGCCGAGCCGATCGCGCTCGAAGTCAGCTCCGCTACGCCCGGCTTGATGCTCGCCTATGTGAAAAACAACGCAGGCAACCGATTCTACTGGGGACGCCGTGGGCCGTCAGTGCACCTGGCGTTTGCCTTACCCCAAGCGCAGCCCATCGAGTGGTTTTATAGCGAACTCACCGTTCCCGAAGGTCTTGATCCAATCGGTTCCTACTTCATGGCCAACGGCTTTGGCGAAGGCTACTTCGGCATGCAGGTCAACAGTCTTGATGAACGTCGGGTTTTGTTCTCGGTCTGGAGCCCGTTTGCAACGGACAATCCGCGCGATATTCCCGAAGACCAACGCATTGTGATGCTCGCCAAAGGTGAAGGCGTTTATACCGGCGAGTTCGGCAATGAAGGTTCGGGTGGCCAAAGTTACTTGCGATTTCCCTGGCAGGCTGACACCACCTATCGGTTCCTCAATCGCGCCAAGCCCGATGGCAAAGGCAATACGATCTACACCGGTTGGTTCTACGCGCCGGAGACGAAACGCTGGCAATTGATCGCCAGCTTCCTCCGCCCCCAGACCGACAAGCACCTCACCGGCATCCACTCGTTCTTGGAAAACTTCTCGGATCGTAATGGTTGGCAGGAGCGGTTTGGCCACTACGGCAACCAGTGGGTGCGCGATGTCGCGGGGAATTGGACGGCGGTGGAACAGGCTCGCTTCACCGGTGACGACATCGCTCGCCGTGGATACCGACTCGACTTCGCTGGCGGCGTGGAGGGGCAGCAATTCTTTCTGCGAAATGGCGGGTTCTTTGACGCCCACGTTCCGCTCGGCAGTCGCTTCGTGCGGCCAGCGAACGAGCAGACCGAGCCGGAGATTGCCTTGTCGCAGCTTGAGGGTGTTGCCGCAGGTCTGCAATGAGCGTTACTGCAACAGGTCCTGTGTCTGGATTCAGCGCCGCGTCCAAGGCCGTGGAACGATCCACCTGAGCGTACTCAAGCGAGTGTTCTTAGAGGTCAGATTGTCAAAAGAATACCAGCGGATTTCTGATTGACGAAACCGCTCACGTGACCTACCAATGAGCCATAGGTCCGGCTGCGAGCGTGCCGCTGGGAAATCGACACCGAGGCCGCTGGGGCAAGCGTGACTGACGCCGGTAAGGACAAAGACTGCTCGCTCGATTCGTTCGCCTTTGCTGCTGGTGCAAGCGAAATGGCTGAGCGTGTGCGGGCCTTCGACTGGTCGACCACACCGCTGGGCCGGGCTGACACTTGGCCTGAGAGCCTGCGCACCGCGGTGGGAATCTGCCTGTCCAGCCAACTGCCCATGTTTGTGTGGTGGGGACCGGAGCTGATCAACATTTACAATGACGCGTATGCGCCGGTGTTGGGCAAGCGTCATCCCCAGGCGCTTGGCCGACCAGCGGCGGAGGTTTGGAAGGACATCTGGCCGACCATCGTCGACGATGTCGAACGTGTTGTCCGGCAGGGCATTCCGATCGTGCGCGAGCACGTCCGCTTCATCATGGAGCGGAACGGGTACCCCGAAGAAACCTTCTTCACCTATTCCCATAGCCCGATCCCCGATGGTCAAGGCGGCATCGGAGGGCTGTTCCAGGTCTGCACGGATGTCACCGAGCAAATGCGTGCTCAGGCCGAACGCGAGCGGTTGCTGCAGGAAGTCGAGGCCGAACGGGAGCGGCTAGCGGAGGTGTTTCGCTGCGCGCCCTCGTTCATGTGTGTCCTGACCGGCCCGGAGCATGTCTTTAAACTCGCCAATGACCGCTACTGTGAAATTGTCGGGCACCGTGAGATCCTCAATAAAACCGTTCGCGAAGCGCTTCCCGAGATCCAAGGGCAAGGTCTGTTCGAGCTGCTCGATCACGTCTACCAGAGCGGAGAGCCGTACATCGGCAACGCGGTGCCGGTGCGGTTTCCACGCCGACCAGGCGGACCGCCGGAGGAGCTCTATCTCGATTTCGTCTACCAGCCCTTGCGTGGCCCCGACGGCACCATTGTCGGAGTGTTTGTCCAAGGGATTGATCTGACCGAACGCGTCTTGGCCGAAAACGCGCTGCGGGCCAAGACGGAGCGGCTCGATCTGTTGATCGATAACATTCATGACTATGCAGTGCTGATCAGCGACGGCCAAGGGATCGTTGTGGAATGGCAGGGCGGAGCGGAGCGGATCACCGGCTACAGCGTCGAGGAAGCGGTTGGGCAAGGGATGGACCGCATCTTTTTGCCCGAAGATCGGGCCGCCGGAATCCCGCAACGCGAAATGGAGATCGCTGCCCGCGAGGGACGCGCTGTGGATAAACGCTGGCATCTGCGTAAAGACGGCAGCCGGTTTTTCGCCGACGGCGTGATGGTGGCGCTGCGCGATGAGCAGGGCGAGTTCCGCGGGTTCGGCAAAGTCTTTCGCGATGCCACCGCTCAAGAACAAGCCGAAGAAGCGCTTAAGGAAGCCGACCGCCGCAAGGATCAATTCCTCGCGACTCTAGCGCACGAACTGCGCAATCCCTTGGCGCCGATTAGCAACGTCCTCCAAATCTGGCCGCTGATCGAGAACGATCGCTGCCAGACCGAGCAGATGCGTGGCCTGATCGATCGCCAAGTCCGCCAGATGATCCGCTTGATCGACGATCTGCTGGATGTCTCACGGATCTCTCGCGGCAAAATCGAGCTTCGCAAACAACGCTTGGATCTGGCCACCGTCCTCGACGGAGCGCTCGAAGGTGTGCGGCCGTTTGTCGAGCAGTGCGCACACACGCTCACGGTCCAACTGCCGCCGCAGCCCGTGACGCTCGAAGGCGATGCGGGGCGCTTGATGCAGGTCTTCGCCAACCTGATCAACAACGCCGCCAAATACACCGGCCACGGCGGCCAAATCTGGATCACCGCGGCCCGCGAAGGACGGTTTGCCCGCATCAGTGTCCGCGACAACGGGCCCGGCATTCCAGCCGACCAATTGACGGCGATCTTTGAAATGTTCGCCCAAGTGGACCAGACCCTGGACCGCGCGCATGGCGGTTTAGGCATCGGGTTGACGCTCGTCAAAACGCTGGTGGAACTCCATGGTGGAACGGTAGAAGCTCACAGCGCCGGCCCAGGGCAGGGGAGCGAACTGGTGGTGCGATTGCCGGCCGAGCCGAACAAGGAAACCTCGCTTCCAGCCCAGCCAGTATTCAACTTTGATGCCCTGGCACCGCCGCGCCGCCGCGTACTCGTGGTTGACGATCTGAAACCGTCTGCCGACACGCTGGCACTGATGCTCAGCGGACTGGGCCAAGAAACCCGGGTCGCCTATGACGGCGAAGCGGCGATCGCGGCCGCCGCGGCGTATTTACCGGAAGTGATCTTTCTCGACATCGCGATGCCGGGGATGGATGGCTATGAAGTCGCCCGACAACTCCGCCAGACCCTCGGCGCCAGCCTCGTGCTGGTCGCCCTGACCGGCTATGGCCAAGAGCAGGACCGCCAGCGCGCCTTCGCCGCCGGCTTCGACCAACACCTGGTCAAACCGACCACCATCGACGCCCTGCATCACCTGCTGGTCAACCTGCCGCTGGCGTCATGAACTCGCCAGCCGACTCTCCAGCGCTGCAGCGCATCCTGCCCGCTCCCGATCGGTGCAACGCCCGGTAAGTCCCGGTACTGGTAGAATGAACGGTAGCATCGCTGGCAACATGGCCGCCTGTTGTTGATGCCCGCCGCTCGTTCTAACGCACTGCCTAAACATGTCCAGCCAAGCCTCCCCTACGCCGAAACTCGGTTACGCCCAATACGTCAGGTTCCCCAACGACGGCCAGCGTCATGAGATTATCGACGGGGTGTACACCGTGAACCCTGCTCCCAGCACCTACCATCAAGCAGTCTCCCGGCGGATTCAGTTCCAACTCTATTCGGCGATTGAACTGCAGCGACTCGGCGAAGCGATCGATGCCCCGGTCGATGTGCAGTTATCACCGCATGACATTCTGCAGCCCGATCTGGTAGTGGTGCTGGCTCAGAACCGGATCATCACGCCAACGAAGGTGAAGGGCGTTCCCGACCTGATCGTGGAGATCCTTTCGCCGTCGAGCATCGAGCATGACGGGGGCTCAAACGCCACGTGTATGAGTCCGCCGGAGTGCCGGAATACTGGATTGTCGATCCGTTTGAACACACGCTGCTGCAACTGACGCTCTCCGGCGACCGTTATCAAGCGCAGACGCACAGCGACGCGGTCACCACGACCTTCCCACCGCATGTCACGGTCGACCTGCGCGCGGTGTGGTGAATTCTCTGCAACGCACTGTCCACGCGGGTATTCAACCGCTGATTCGCACCAGAATCTGCATTGACGACGGTTGTCGTCTATGTAGAATACCGAAAGACGACACCTGTCGTCAGACCACTCCCTTAGAGTTATAAGTGGAGCCGGACATGAACTTCGGAAAAATTCTATCAGCCGGTACGCGTTAGCGTCCGGTTCCTACGAACCATGAGCCGCGCCGAATGGTTTGACCGAAAGACTTATTCAGAGCTGCTTAATTCTTGAATCGCCAACAATTGAGAGAGTAGAACAATTGTCCCTAATTGTTCTACATTATCGGCTTCGCCGGCAGCAGCACTGCGAAAGTCGAACTAGGCGTTCATCACCGCGTCGACGTCGACCTGCAGCGCCGGCAGCAGCTTGCCGCTGGCAACTTGGCCGGCGGTGTAGATGCCGTGCTCACTGTAATGCTCCCCAGTTAGGACCAGCACCGTGATTTGGTGCTGCTGTGGGTCGACGATCCAGTACTCAGCGATGCCCGCCTTGGCGTAATCGATCCGCTTGTCTTCATAGTCACGCTGGTGAGCGTCGCGGCCGGGGCTGACGATCTCGACGGCCAGATCGACGTGACTGGGGTAGTCGACTTCCGGGCCCGGCCGGTTTTCCGAGGCGATGTACAGCAGGTCCGGTTCGCGAATCGTGCCGGGGAACAGCTTGGTCGGCAGCGGTGCAAACAGCACGACTGACCCGTTTGGCACCGCTGCCTCAAGGGCATCGAGCAACCATCGCAACATCCGCTGGTGCTTGAGCGTTGGCATCGGCAAGATCTCTAGTCGTCCGTCGACCAGTTCGGCCATCCGGTTGGTATGAAACTGCAAAAAGTCGGCTTCGGACCAACGGCCTTGCGGCGGAAAGAAATAGGCCGCTTCCCAAGCCGGCTCACCATCGGCCGAAGGCAGGTGCGGAGTGGAATCGCTCGACATGAGAATCAGCCCAAGCGGATCAGTAGAAGTAGCGTGTCGTCTGTTACCGGCTTCAGTATACCCGCTGTCTGCTTGTCTGGCGGGTGAACGTGAGGATCACCGCCCTGCCGTTAACAACGTTAACGCCACGGCGCGAGCCGTGCGGCTTCTCGTCCTAAGTTGATGCTGTAACAGAGCACTAGCCCTCTCAACCTGCTCCTAGCATTGGTGTCTACTGTTCGGAACCCGAGACACACGGTTCCGATCGAGCAGCGAGTAGCTAGGAGTAGGCAGATGGCAACAGCAACCAGCGGACGTCGTGCACAGCGTCCTCAGGTGTCGCGAACCAATCCATTCCACCGGCGACTGGGCTCGTTGACATACCACCAAGCCTGCCAGTTGCTCGGAGACGATGGCCCTAAAAAGCTCCGCGATGGCGGCAGGGCGTTCGAGATCCAAGGCGAACGCGACGTGTTTCTCGGCGGTGATCTGTTTCGCGTGCGGGTGGAAGACGCGAACCTCGCCTCACGTTTAGCCGTGGTCACGATCACCTTGCAGTCGGCTCGTGCTAAACAACTACAAACCAATTGTGATTGTGGCGATGCGTTCTGTATCCATATCGGCGCGGCGCTGGACTATTTGCTCGACGCCAAGAGCGTGTTGGGACTGGCTGAACCGCCCGATGAGTCGGTGGCGCTAGAAAACCTGACGCCGGAAGAACTCCGCGCCCGCGCCATTGCCGAGCGTGAACAGCGGGCTGCCACAGAGGCGATGACCGTCCGTTCCTTGAACGCCGATCGCCCCTGGGCTGATTACCTGGTCACCAGCGCAGCATCCGGCAAAACCTATCGTGTGGCGCTGCGCGGTTTCGAAGCCGAGCAATCGTACTGCTCATGCCCCGACTTTCGTACCAGCGGCCTGGGAACGTGCAAGCACATCATGCACACGCTGGTCAAAGTACAAAAGCGATTTTCGCCGGCGAAGCTGCGTGCTCCCTATTATCGCCGCAACCTTTCACTGCGAGTGGATTATCTCGAGCCCATCGGCCTGCGGTTCAACCTGCCAACGCGTGCGGATGCCAAGTTGCTGGAAATCGTCGGCGACGCGGCGCAGCAAAATCAAACCGATGCAGCTGAGGTGATGCGCCGCATCCAGACGCTGGAACGGGCAGGCATCGATGTCCACATTTATCCCGATGCCGAAGAGTTCATTCAGCGACAATTGACTCAAAACCGGCTCCGCCAGGAATGTGAGGAGATTCGCCGGAACCCGGCCGATCATCCGCTGCGGCGCGAGTTGTTAACGGCCACGCTGTTGCCGTACCAATTGGACGGGATTGCCTTTGCCGTCGGGGCAGGACGTGCGATCCTCGCCGATGACATGGGACTGGGAAAAACGATTCAGGGAATCGGTGTGGCAGAGCTGCTGGCACGCCTAGCCGAGATCAAACGTGTGCTGGTGATTTGTCCGGCCTCGCTCAAGAGCCAGTGGAAAAGCGAAATCATGCGGTTCAGCGAGCGTTCGGCACAGCTGATCATCGGCAGCGGTGACGAGCGATTCGAACAATACCGCTCGGGTGCATTTTTCACGATCTGCAACTACGAACAGGTGCTGCGCGATTTATCCGCGGTCGAGGCGGTTCCTTGGGATTTGATCATCTTGGACGAGGGCCAGCGCATCAAAAACTGGGAATCAAAAACCAGTGCGGTGATCCGCTCTCTTCACAGTGAGTTCCGTCTGGTGCTCTCCGGCACGCCGCTCGAAAATCAACTTGGTGAACTGTTCACGGTGGTCCGATTCGTCGATGAGCACCGCCTGGGATCCGCTCACGCATTTTTTCATCGCCACCGCGTGGTCGACGACCGAGGCAAAATCGTCGGCTACCGCAACCTCGACCAACTGCGCCAGTCGCTCGCCCCGATTCTGCTACGCCGCACACGCAGCGAAGTAGCCAAGCAATTGCCCGATCGAACGGATGAAGTGGTGCGGATCGAGCCGACCGCGGAACAGCTGGAGATTCATGACAGCAACATCCAGACAGCTGCCCAAATCGCTGCGAAAAAGTATCTGACAGAAATGGATCTGCTGCGGTTGCAAAAGGCGCTCCTGATGGCGCGGATGGCCGCTGACAGCACGTTCCTGATCGACAAGCAGGAGCCGGAATACAGCAGCAAACTCGAACGGCTCGCCGAGTTGCTCGAGGGCTTGATTGCCGATCCCAGTCGCAAGATCGTGATCTTTAGCGAGTGGCGAACGATGCTCAGTCGCATTGAGCACTATCTGGAGGAGTTCGGTTGTGACTATGTGCGGCTCGATGGCCAAGTGCCGCAGAAGAAGCGGCCGATGATCGTGCAGCGGTTTCAAACCGATCCAGAGTGTCGTGTGATCCTGATGACCAACGCGGGATCTACCGGGCTTAACTTGCAGAGCGCCAACACGGTGATCAATGTCGATCTTCCCTGGAACCCGGCCGTGCTGGAACAACGGATTGCCCGAGCGCATCGTATGGGCCAGCAGAACCCGGTGCACGTTTATAAGTTGGTGACCACGCAGACGATTGAGGAACGGTTGCTCGACACGTTGGCCTCCAAGCAGGATCTTGCCGACGCCGCGCTGGATATGGCCAGTGATGTGGAATCGGTGGAAATGGTCAGCGGGATCGCCGACCTGCGTCAGCGGCTGGAGAAAATCCTCACACCCAGACCCGACGCGCCGGTCGACGAAAGCCAGCAGCGGCGGGTCGAGGCTGAAGCCGAAGCGATCCGCCAACGGCGCGAAGGTGTCGCCGCGGCAACCGGCCAACTCGTCAGCGCCGCCCTGGCGCTGGCCGGTCAACTGCTGCAGCGCGACGGTGCCTCCGAACCGGACGCAGCCCGGATCGACCAGATGACTCAGCACTTGGCCAGCATGACCGCAGTCGACGAACAGGGCCGCCCGCAGATCACCATCAGCCTGCCCGACGAGCAATCGCTCCGCAGCATCGCCGCCACACTGGCCAGACTGCTGCAATGAGCGCAACATCGCCGCGCGGCCGGACCAAGAATTCCATTCGCCAGATTTGACTCCTACCCAGGACAATCTGGTTCAGTCCTGCCGGGTGAAGCGGGCGATCTGGCGGTCTTTGGTTTCTTCCAGCTCGCGCAAGCGGGTGGCGAGTTCTTGCACTGAAGCAGCGGCGCTGGAGCCGCCCAGGCGGTCGATCATGTCGAATACCGCCGAGTCTGACGTTAAGGCACATCCAAGCGCATCATCGAAACTCGGAGCCGAATCGCAGCGGCAGTCCGCCGCGTGGGCCGGATCAACATTCAGTTCCGGCCCCGAGCTCAAGTAGGTGGAGTGCTCCGGAGGCAGTTGCCCAAGCTCGCTCTCGATGATCCGCATCGCCATCGCTTCGAGTTCGACCAGGTGGTTCAGCAGCGTCGCGGCACGCTCGTCGGTTGCATCTCCAGCGAGCCGCTGATACGTGTCGTGCCGCCGATGGTGATACTGCTGGAGCAGTTGGATGATTTCTACAACGGTTACCGGTTTCATCATTCACTCCGTTCAATCTAGGAACCTACGCTCCGCTCGCTCATCAAGATCCGCCTGATGCGAGCAGCACCAACCCACCGGCTGTGTCAATAACGCGCAGCCGCCTCTCGAATTGTATACCTTTTGGTGCAGATTTGCACACTGAGGCGAAGACGGCTGGGAACACAGGCTCAATGAGAGCAACCGTGCTGTGTCCCTACCTGGGCCCTGCGATGGTGAACGCGCGCGGATCAGCCTAGGGTTTTTCGAGCTGCAGTGATCCCAAATCGAGCGGCTGGATCGATTGCTCCGCTTCCAGGGGATGCAAGGTGAAACGGTAGCCGTTCAAGACGCCCGCTGCCTGCTGGTTAAATCGAACATCCATGACGTAATCTCCGGCCGGCATGTCGTCGATGCGAAACGCGCCGTCGTGATCCACGGTGGCGGTGTAGGAGGGCAAACGCGAGATCTGCTGCTGCTGGCTATCGAAATTGGCTTGCCAGCGCCGGCCGACCGTAGCCCACCAAGCTGCACTTTGAGCCGGGTCATTTGCCAGCTCTGCAGGGACCTTCGGCTGGGGCAACGGCGCGTGGTAGACGCGTACATTGACAAGGGCGAAGTTCCAGAGCACCGGTTCGGCTCCGTCGGCCGGTGGAACCAAGCTGCCGACGACCGGCCTTCCGCTGCCACCGAGTTCCAGCGTCGTCGTCACCCCGGCGGTAAACTCCTTAGTCACCCGTTGTGACGAAGTGACTTCCACGGCCCCTTGGTCGACCATCAGCAGAATGCGGCGGCCGATGCGGCCCTGGCCAGGAAAGACTCGCTCGATGACAAACCGCCCGCCTTCACCGGTAGTCACGTCATAATGCGAAAAAATGTTTGGCACATCGCTTCCGTAGGATCGAATTCCGGCATCGAGAGACAGGGTCACATTCGCAGCCGGCTCCGCCCCCACACGAAACGTCCCTTCGGCTCGTGCCCAGGGCATCAGTGTTATGTTTTGAGCAAGGGGACCATCGGACGATTTGTGGTAGGCAAAGCCTGAGGGATGGGTGATGACGATTTGGAAGGGTTCTGTTCGCGCCGGGATGCGGAAGCGGCCCTCTGCATCGGCAGTGAGCTGCAATGCATAGGTTGAACCCTCGTTGATATCACCGTTGCGAATACTGATCTGTGAGCCTGCCACTCCCAATGCGATCTTGGCTCCGGCGGCGGGCTCGCCTGTCATTGTCAACAGTGTGCCAGCGATATCCTCAGCTGGTTGCAGTTCAAAATCGACGTTGATTTGCCCTTCATTCGTTAGGATGTCGCGCGAAATCGCGACCTGATAACCTTCCGCTTCGATCTGCACCAAGTGGGCGGGATAATCATGTGTGAAGCGAATCTGGTACTGCCCCGCAGACGCTTCATAACTTCTGCTGGGGATCCAGTTCATGCGGATGCGTGGATCGCTGTTGCGGAGCCCGGGCGTCACACGAAACTTGTCGATCGGCTGTCGCGTCACGGCGTCGATCACGCGTCCCGACACCACCAATGCTTGCGGCGGCGTGAAGATGTATTCCTCATCACGAGCGATCAATGATTGATTCGAAAGTTGCATTCCGCCAGGGCGGCCGATGTCCGCTTGAAACTCATCGTAGGGTGCCTCATCCCACTGCCAGAGCCCCTTTTCATCCGCGTACTGGTTCACGTGATCAAAGGGAAAGTAAGCGTGGGCATCCCGCCATCGCTGAAAGAAGATCCGTGCCTTGGGAATCCCCTGTCCCTGCTCATCCACGACGCGGATGCGAACTTTTCCACCGGGTTTCATCGAGAAGTTGACCGCCTCCATCTCGGCACCGATGCGAACTTCCTGCATGTCGATGGCGCGTCCTGCGGCGGAAACCACCACCTGAGTCATACTCGGCTCGCAGCCCACGATCCGGTAGGCACCGCTGGCATCGGTAATGGCCTGGCGAACATCATTGAGAAACTTGGTTCGCACCAACGCACCCTCGATCGGCTTGCCCGCCTCGTCGGTGACCCTGCCGCTGAGCATCAGGCCGGCGCTGAGTTCTAACGGCGCTGAGGGCACTTCATTTGGCTTTACCTCGAACCCGTCGCGAGGCAGGCTGCGCCGCAGCGGCTGATAATTAGGATGATCGATCGCAACATGAACGTCCGCCATCGAGACGGGAACATGCTCAAACTGCCATTTGCCTTCTGAGTCAGTTGAGAGCCTGGTCCCAACATGGAGTTCCGAGGAGTCGCCGGGACGCTTTTTAAAGACAACGCTGGGATGAACTCGGGCGTCCGCCACCGGCATGCCAGAACCATCGACGACCACGCCACCCACGGTCCACCCCTGGTCCAGCTCGGCAGTAAAGTTCTTTGGGAACGGTTGGTCGTGGTCGAGATTGCTCCAACCAGCCCAGTAGGGACCATATCCCGGCTGTTGAATCTTAACACTGAAGCTGTGAGGCTTGCGAGGCAATGTGAGGGCCAGTTGCCCTTCGTCGTCCGTGCGGGCGATGGTTCCGTAATTGCCGGAACGGACGAACTCGCCTCGCTGCAACTGATCGGCTGTCGGCAAGGGCGAGGTGCGAATTTCAATGTTTGCGTGTGGTACAGGAGTCTTGTCCGGACCGACAACCTTTAAGCGAAACTCGAACGACTGGTCGGCGTCACCAACCACTGGCGATCCGTCGCTACCCTCAGCAGCATCTGAACGGACATTCAATGTCGGCAGAAGCATTATGAGAGCAGCCGTCAAAATTCTTAGGGTCAAGGCAGAGCCGCGTAAAACGCGTAACCGTGCCTCTGCATCATGAACGCCAGCGTGAGGCAGACGCTGCACGAGGTTCATCCGCCAGTCATGCCGCCATAGGTGTGCAAACTGTAATCTGAAGCGAGCCATCGCTGCCTTTCTAACACTAGCCAGAAGTTACGGAGGTTCTGGAACGCCGTTTCGAACCTGCGGGGCAGTCTACCCGGTGCAGCGACTCGCGGCCAGCAAATTATAGGAACCCAGCGAGGTCCGCAGCGGTGCGATCACTACTCAGATTGACCCTGCACGCCCTTGGTGCCTCAGGGACGTGCCCCCCCGAGTTTATCCGGTGGCGATTGAAGGTGCTAAGCTGGCTGCTCAGCCGCGGTGCTGCCGCTGATGTCGCGGCAAATCGTCGTCGGCGGTCAATTGGTAGGCCAAGCCGGCGACCACGCCGCCGAGCAGGTACCAGCCCACGGTCATCGCCTCGGTGGCCCGTGTGCGGCGGCTCGGTCCGTGGCCCAGTCCCAGCAGCGGCGGCAGCACCACGGCGCCCACCCCTGCGGCCAATCCCAGCAGCGCGCCGCGTTTGAGTGCCCCTTGCGGTGAGCCGAGCCCCACAAGGCTGTAGTAGAGCGAGTTGGAGACGATGTCGCCGACCATCGCCGCTTCGTACAGCCGTTCGTCCGTAGGCGGTTGTTGTCCCAGCGCCTCCAGCGAGCCGGCGATCGCGCGTGAGGCAAGCACATCCATCCGCGGCGCATCCTCCAGCGTTTTACGAGCGGTTTCATGCACCGCGGTTAACGCCATCGCGCCGGCCACGCCACTTCCGATCGCTTGTAAACCTGTCATCGTCTGCTCCGCTACTGTCTCGGCTATCAGTACCCACGGCGCCACCCATCAAAGTGTCACTGTCAAGGTGCAACTGCTGTGCCTGTCTTGGCCTGGCGGTGAGCTATCAGGCTGCGCGAGGAAGCAAGATAATGCCGCCCGCTGATGAGTGGATGCATCGGTGGAGTTGGTGCGGAAGTTGCTTTGAGGTTGCGGTCAGGCTGTTGTTGCAGCTCAATGAACCGCTGCTGCAGCAATCTCATGATGCCCCATCGCCCCGTTTGTCAGCAGTCCGTGCCTAGAACCACGGTCGAGGCTCCGCTGCTGGCTCGATCAACAGGAACACCCAACGATGTCTCGCACACCCCACGAGCAACTCGTCCACTTCCTCAGCGACATGTATTCGGTCGAGCAGCAGGCGCTGGCGCAAATGGTCTCGGCTCCCAAACTCGCTGGTGAGCCGGCGATCGCCGCCGACTTTCGCGAACACCATCTGGAGACGGAGCAGCAAGCGGAATCGGTGCGTCAGCGGCTCGAAGCTCATGGCGGCTCACCCTCGGCGATCAAGGATGCGGTGATGAAGCTCGGCGGCAAGGGCTTCCTGCTATTCGCGCGCGTCGCACCGGAGACACCGGGCCGATTGGTCACCCATGCCTATTCTTATGAAGCGATGGAGTGGGCCGGTTATGAGATGCTGATCCGCTTTGCGGAGCATGCTGGCGACGAAGAGACCGTTGCGGTTGCGAAAGCGATCCGTGATCAAGAACGGGCGATGATGCTGCGTCTGGAACACGATTTTGATGCCGCTGAAGCGGTCTCGCATGCGGAGCTCTCGCCGGAGAAGCTGAGCGACCATCTGCAACGGCATCTTGCCGAAGTGCACGCGTTTGAAAGTCAGTCCGTCGCGCTACTGGAGAAATCCGAACAGCTTGCCGAGGCCAATTCGGTCAAAGCGGTTTACAGCGAAGCATTGGCCGCGAGCCAACAACATGCCCTCTTGGTCGAACAACGTTTAGAAGCCTTGGGCGCCGACCGCTCGCGATTGATCGATGCGGCGATGGCTACAGGCGGTCTCAACTGGGGCTTATTTTTCCAAGTTCAGTCAGATACGCCAGCCAAATTGGCTGCATTTGTCTACGCCTTCTTACACTTAGAAATCGGTGGCTATGAACTGCTCAAACGCACCGCGCGGCGCGCTAGCGACGCGGATACGGTACAGCTTTGTGAGCGAATCCTTAGCGAAAAAATCGCCGCAGCCGAGCGTTTGACGACGACGTTTGACGCTGCCGTCCAGGCAACTCTGGAGGCGGTTGCCAGCTAAAGAGTCGGTCTTTATCGGGTGATTGCAATTGCGGGCGGTGATCGACACAATCACCGCATTGGGGGGATTCATATCTTCCCCTGCGGCCTGCACTTTGCCCCCAGGGACCTGTCTGATGCGAGACCGACTTTTAGCGATCGTGCTGCTCATCGGAAGCGGGTATGCGGTGGCGGAGGAACCGCGGCAATGGACTTCCCGGGCTGGTGGATTTTCGGTGCAAGCAGCCCTGGTCGATGTTGCTGACGGCAACGTGGTGCTGCGCAAAACCGATGGGACAACGGTCCGAGTGCCGCTGGATAAGCTGAGTTTGGGGGACGTCCGCTACGTTGCCCAAGTCATGCGCGAGGCGGAGCGCGCGGTCCAGCGAATGCCCAGCCAACCGGCGAAAGTTGACACCCAAGCGAACGCTGCCGTGCCGAGCGCGCCGCCGCCCGTGGAACCGGACGACGAGGAACCACCTGCCGCAGCGTCTGGCTCCGTCCCTCCGCTGGCAGCGCCCAATCGCTCGCAGTGGCAGGCCGTCCCAGACAGCGGCGCCATCAGGATGGTCAAGGCTGCCAAAAACCTGGCGATCCCCGTGGCTGTAAAGTATTCGATGCTGCAAACCGTGATCCCGGAAACGGCCAGCCCGTTTGTGGGTGTCTTCCAGCAAGCCTCGCCAGCGACCTTGTTTTGCTATGACATCCGCTCCGGTCGCAGAACCGGTCAGATCGAAGTTGCAGACGGTTACGTTCAACGGCTCTGCCTCAGTCCCGACGGCCGATGGGTGGCTTGGTTTAAGCCGGGGCAGAAGGCGGTGCAGGTCGCCGCCACTGCGGGGGCGAAATCGGTTACCGAGATCGAGTTGTCGACGCAGTTCGCCAACATCAACTACCTGGCGTTCGCCGCGCCATCGCGGCTGCTGATCGGTGAGTCCAATGAGCACCGGATGTCGGTCTGGGACACGAAGAAGCTCAAGAAGCTCTGTGAATTCGCACTGCCCGCGGGAGCCGACGGCAGCACGATCGCGCTGAGTCATGGTGGCAATTATGTGGCGGTGGCCGCACGCGGCGGTTCATCGATTCAGATTCACGATGTGCGCAACGGCGCGCTCGCTGGCACGCTCGCCATGCCGACCAGCGACGCCGCGCCGGGGATGCGAGCATCGCCGAGCGCGGTCGCTTTTTCACTCGATGGAACGGAGATCGCCGCGTTGTTCTCCGAAGGATCAACCTCGGGCTTGGCGCTGTGGAGCATCGCGGATGGGAGCTTGATCAACAGTCATCGCTTCAGCAAAACGCTGAACTTGATCGCTGGCGGAGTGGGCTACGAGGGCCCGTCGTTGCAATTCCTGCCCGATGAAAAAGGTTGGCTGCTATTCGGCCGGATGGCTGTCGATCGGCAACTCGGTGAAGTCGTGTGGGTGGAGCCAACTGAGATCGGCTCGCCCACCTCGCGGACGCGCCGCAGGGTGCTGGTCGATGGCAAGGTGCTGGCCCTCCGCGGTCCCCAGACAGCAACGGCACTCACCGCTGAGGAATTGCCCTGGAACGCGATCGAGCAGGGCATTCAGGTCGTGGCCCGCGGCGGGACGAGCGAAGATGCGAAACTACACCCGATGACGCAGGCCCAGGATGATGGCGCCGAGCCGGTCGTTTTCGCCGAACGCTCGCAGTGGACAGCGGTCGAGCCACCGGCGGAGCCCTTGAAGTTGCGCGCCCAGCCGATTCCGCTTGATACCGCGCCGTTGTTGCTCCAACAACTCCGCTTTGCCGGCTCCGCCTCGTCCCCGGTCGCGCTGTTGGTCGCCCCATCAAAAACGAAAGCCACCCGTCTGGAAGACGGCTTTTTGGCAACCGAACTGCACCGCTTTGATCTCGAACGCGGCCGGTCGCTGGGCACGCTCGAGACGGGGCAACCCGGCGAATTCATCGATTTCACCGCGTCAGGGAAATGGGCGTTGACGCGGACCGGCAATCAGCGTGACCGCCTGGACCTTTACGAAATTGACTCTGGTAAACACGTCGGCGGCTTCCGTCCCAACGCTTCACAGAAGCAACCGCACATGGTGTCGTGGACCGGGTTTGCCGACGATTATTCACTGGTCACGTTGTCGGCAACGGGTCGGATGGTCTCGTGGCAACTTCCTGAGCTGCGTGCGCAAAAGGTGATCCAGCTCGATATCATCCGGCGGGAGACGTTTGTTCCGGTGACCTGCTGGATCAGCCCTTCGCGAACGAATCTGATCGTTGCCGCGGCTGGGAAACTGCATGTGATCGATTCGAAATCGCTGAAGGTTTTGGGAACGCTCCAGCCGACGGCCACGATGCGCGGTCCCTGGCAAGTGCTGGCGCTGGCGTTTGACCCCAGCGGTAAGCGGCTGGCGGCGGAAATCAAAACTGGTGACGACGCGACACTGGCGATCTGGGATTTCCAAAACGGCCAGTTGGTTCAAGAACTTGAATTGGAGCAACCGGCGTTTGGACTCAGTTGGGTGGATAATCGCTTCCTGATTTTGCACGGCATCCGAGTTCCCAAGTTGGGCCTGTCTCCGCCAGTCTCCATGGCGGAGTTGTCGGTGCTCGATCTAATCGACACCCACCGCGGTGGGACGGTGTGGCGTTATCTGGTTCCGTTTGGCAACTTGATCACCCGCGGGCCGGACCAACGCATCTGGTATGCCAGTTCAACCTCGATGATCAGTCCTGCCACACTGATGAACGTGGCCCTGCCGACCGCTGCGGCTACCGCGGCTGTTCAGAAACTGCCGCCACGGGTTCCCATTTTGGCGCGGGGCTCTGAACTGACCCTTGACGTTAAGTTCGCTGCGTTGGGCTCGCCAGCCGGCATGGATCTGATCACCGACTCCATTCAAGCCGATCTGAGCCGCCAGTTGGAAGCTCGCGGCGTCAAGGTGAAGCCGAGGACCGGCCTCGTGTTGGAGGTTTCGATTCGTGAACAGGCTACCGATAACCTGCTGCGTTTTGTGGTTTTGGCGACCGGACAAGAAACGTCCATCCGCGAGACGAGCGTGGAGTGCGCGTTAACTCTGAAGGATATTACAGGACAGGTTCTCTGGCAGCGTTCGCAGCCGTTTTACACCGAGCCACAGCGGCTGGTCGCAACGGTGCCTGTCGGTATGACCGCCGCCGATCACTTCCGTCGTCTGCAGTGGCAGGAGGTTTTGCAATGGTTCAACGACGGGGGACTGCCGGAGACGATTTATGAGCCGCTGCCCGCGAGCGGCTTAGGCGAATCGGTTTTAGGCCCCAGCGGTGAAACGAACATCAGGACTTTCTGAGGATGGTTGTAAGCATGGTGCTCAGTGGCCCAGGCCGCCCCCCATACCGCCCATGCCACCTCGTTCGAGCAGCAGTTCATCCTCGCCGAAGATTTGATCTTCCCACTCCAACGCGCTGGCAGGATCGTCGCTCAGTTGACCTTGTGTGATCAATTCTTTGGAGCGGTCAAACTCCAGAGAATAACCATAATCAACATCAAACGCGTCGCCGCCAAAGCTCGCTGCCGGCACGCTCAAGTCCCAGCGCAAGATGCCGCGGGGACGCTCGACCCTGAGGTACAGCGGATCTTCGCTGAGCGGTTTGGCGAATTCGTCGAGCTTCGTTGATACCGCCTGGGGATTCTCGGGCAGCGGCGTCCGATCCATCAGTCGCACCGTTACCGGCTCGGACTTAAAGTTTGCAATGACCAGGCGGTATTGGAAGTGCAATCGGCGGTTGCCCCCTTGGATCTCGTCTCGCTTATTTTGCAATTCGCGCCGCGTGCGAACCTGTTGGTCAGCACCGAGGCCGATCAACAGCCGTTGGCCGCTGGCGGTCGTCGGCAGTGGCATGCGCCCGACGAATCGATCATCGAGATACACCATCGCCGGCCCGCCGAGCAGACCGATGCCGAGTTGATTGGTCACCTCGGCCTGGCGATAGGCAAAGCTGCTCAGCAGAGGCAATGCCACGTGATACAGCTCCGCTTCCAGCGTCGCTTCAGCAATCTGCACCAACTGATGCTCGCGACGCGAATCGAGGCTTACGCTTTGCTCCAGCGCATAGACTTGCGAATCGACTTCGGCTGTCGAATCAAGTGCCAAACCGCTGACGTCGCTGGAATCGGCCTGAATCTCTAAGCCTTGCATTTCCGCAGCGAACGTGTTGAGCATCAAATCGCGACGGCGTTCGCCTTCGCGATCGGCAACCGCAGCGCCCAGTTCCGTTTCGGCTCGCTGCTGGCGTGCTCGCAACCCTTTGGCTGCCCGCTGGAGCTGAGTCGGTGCGCCGGCTTCGGCTTGAGTCGCCTGCGGGACCCCGGCCTGCTGCCGGCCGAAGGGATCTTCACCGGGACCGCCCTGGGCTGGCCGAGCAGCAACGCGGAATGGGATCAACAGCGGTCCAGAAGCACTGACTTGCGGCGAGGCGGTCGACAACGTCAGCCGCACATCGGGCCAGGCTTCGCCGCTCATTTGCCGCACCATGGCGCTATACCGCAGCGTGACCTGCTGATCATCCCAATCGCTGCGAATCGTATAGCTGGGGCTCCAGCCGCAGCCGCCGACCAAATAACTCAGCGCAATCTGACCAGCCTCCTGGCCGCTTGTTTGCACCGTCACGCGGGCCTCATACTGAGCGTCTTGAGGAGTCGCTGAGATCAGGCGATGCTCATTAGTAACGGTTTCCAAATCCTTAGCGATCTGCTCCAGCTCCTGCCGCAACGCAAATCGTTGCTCCGATAGTTCGCTCCGCTGCTCCCCGGCAAACGCAACCAGTTCGGTCAATGCAGTGGCGTCGAGCACGCCGCGACTCAAGTCAGCCGCGCCGGTCGCGATGGAAAACTCGGTCAGCCGATCGATATCCTGCAGCCGCTTGTCGGCCACTTCGAGTTTCTGTTGCGTCGCTTGTTGCAGCCGATTGAGCTCCAGCATGCGTGCTTCCAGCTCCTTGACCTCCTGCCGCGTGGAGGCCGAAGACGCGCGGCGAGTGATCCGAACCGAACGAACTTCCGTTCCCGCATCGCCTTCGGCAAACACGCTCTCGCTGATCACCAGTTCCGGTAACTGGCCAACACGGATCTCCTGCACGCCGTCGCCCGCTGGAACCTCCATCACCCGGGTCACCAGCGCCTGATCGCGGTACAGCGTCACCCGCTGGACCACCCCTTGTTGCACCGGCACTTCCTGTGGCAGCGATGCGTCGTTGGCTGGCTCGGGAGACGAACCGACTTGCATTGCCAACAGGCTTGATGCGACCAAGGAAGCGGCTGCAAAGCCGACCAACCGACTTACGATCAAACACATGGCAGACCTCGGGAAAAGAGAAGGGGAGACCATCGGGCAAAGCCAATCGTCTCTTTCAGTATACGTTCCCGCTCACGGTCATCTCGAAAGCGTCGGCAGCAGGCGGAGCAGACGACAGCGTTTAGCAACGCTCGACCAATACCGGGCGAATCTTCTTTTCGAAGAACTCCGTCGCTGCGGATGTCCGGTAAAGGCGGGCAGGGGAGTGGCAGGCCATTCAGTGTAACGCCCATCGCCCGCGACAACGATTCATCCCCTGGCACCGACCGGCATGTCGCCCGCTCGTCCTACTCCTACTCCTACTCGACGATCAGCGGTGCCGCGAACACCGCCTGGCGCGCAACAGCAACCAAACGAGCGACATCCGCCCTTACCGCGTGTTCTTATACATCAAGTCGATCACTTCATCATAAGCCGACTCGGCCTGCTCGCCGCCCGCCTTGACCGTTTGTGCGATGCAGTGGCGCAGGTGGTGCCTCAACAACTCGCGACCGACTCCGCGCAGCGCTTCGTGCACCGCAGAAATCTGAGTCAGCACATCGGCGCAGTAGCGATCCTCGTCAACCATTTTCTGGATGCCTCGCACCTGCCCCTCGATCCGCTTGAGTCTTGCCAGATTCTTTGCCTTTAACTCCGGCTCGACTTTGATGGTCTTACGAACCGGAGGGATACCTGCGCATCCGCTGTGGTCGCAGCTTGCATCGTTGATAGATTTTTTCTTAGCCATCTCGTCGATTGATCAAATGATCGGTTAGTGCTAACGAAGTCAGCTTGGTTGAAACCGCCGGAGCCGCAGGCTGTTCATCACGACGCTGGTCGAACTCAGCGCCATCGCCAAGCTGGCCAGGATCGGGCTGAGCAGAATCCCGGCGACCGGATACAGCACGCCCGCCGCGACGGGAATGCAGACCGCGTTGTAGATGAACGCCCAGAACAGGTTTTGCTGCATGGTCTTCATCGTTCGCCGCGACAGCGCGATCGCCGCCACAACGCCCTGCAAGTCGCCGCGCATCAGCGTGATGTCGCTGGCCTCGATGGCCACATCGGTACCGCTCCCGACCGCGATCCCGATGTCGGCCTGTGCCAGCGCTGGGGCATCGTTGATCCCATCGCCGACCATCGCCACGACCTTGCCGGTTGCCTGCAACCGCTTCACCTGGTCGACTTTCCCTTGCGGCAGCACGTCGGCGATGACCTGCGTGATCCCGGCGCGTGCCGCAATCGCTTCGGCCGTGCGGCGGTTGTCGCCGGTCAGCATGATCACTTCGAGGCCCATCTGCTGCAACCGCCGCATCGCCGCTGCCGAGGTTGGCTTGATCGGATCGGCGACCGCGATCAGCCCAGCGAGTTGGCCGTCCACAGCAACGAACATCGGGGTCTTGCCGTCGGCGGCCAACCGCTCGGCATCGGCCGCCAACGGCGTTGCCTCGACGGTCAGCTCGCTCATCAGCACCCGGTTGCCGATGGCGACTGCCGCGCCGTCAATCGTCGCCACGGCGCCGCGGCCCGACAGCGCCTCAAACGCGACGGGCTCCTGCAGCGGCAATGCACGCTCCGTCGCGTGTTTGACGATCGCCTCCGCCAGCGGATGTTCGGACGCCCGTTCCAGCGAGGCGACCAGCGTCAACAACCGGTCCTCAGATAGCTCCGCCGCACGACTGGAGTTCAGCACGATATCCGTCACCGCTGGCTTGCCTTCGGTGAGTGTCCCTGTTTTGTCGAATACGATCGTGCGCAACTCCTGTGCCTTCTGCAGCGCTTCGCCGCCCTTGATCAGGATGCCCAGTTCCGCTCCCTTGCCGGTGGAGACCATCACGGCGGTCGGCACCGCCAAGCCCATCGCGCACGGACAGGCGATGATCAGTACCGCGACCGCCGCGGCCATCGCTTGGACCAGTGGCGCGGTTTCGGCGAGGATGTACCAGAGGGTGAAGGTGGCGATCGCAATCGACAGCACAATCGGTACGAACACGCTGCTAACTTGGTCGGCCAACCGCTGGATCGGAGCCCGCGACCCTTGTGCCTCACGCATCAGTTTGACGATCTGCGCCAGCACGCTGTCGGCACCGAGCGTCGTGGCACTGTAGCGAAATGAACCGGTCCTGTTCATCGTGCCGCCAATGACTTCGTCACCGGGACGCTTCTCCACTGGCAACGACTCACCGGTCAGCATCGATTCATCGACCGTGCTCGCTCCGCTGATGATCTCTCCATCGACTGGAATCCGCTCACCGGGCCGCACGACCACAACATCCCCGTGCTGCACGTCCTTGATCTCGATATCGAGTTCCTGATCATCCCGCATGACCTTGGCCGTTTTAGGTTGCAGGCCGATGAGCTTACGGAGAGCGGAACTGGTGTTGCCCTTGGCACGGGCTTCCAGCATGTTTCCAAATAGCACGAGCGCTATAATGATGATCACCGCCTCATAATAAACGTCGGCGGCGATTCCCCGGCTGACGAAGAAGCCAGGCAATAGCGTGGCCGCAGCAGAGAACAAAAAGGCTGCTCCCGTGCCAACGGCGATCAGCGTATTCATATCGGCGGCATGGTGACGAAATGCGGCCCAGGCACGCGTATAAAAATGGCGTCCAGCCCAACCCATGATGGCAGCGGTTGCCGCGAGTAGGATATAGCTCAAGATCTGAGGATTGATCGTATACAGCCACGGCAGCCAAGCCGCGAGCGTAGGATTGATTGCCTCCATCACCCACCGCATGAACGGGTCGGTTACTGAACCAGCATGTTCATGCCCGCCGCCAGTCATCAGCGGCATCGATAGCACCATCGCGACGATGCCGACAAGCAAACTCACAACCGCTTTACGACGCAGCTCGACATACTCTTGGCGGGCCGCACGATCCTGAGCTTCCTGCTGATCGACCGCGGTCTGCTCACTGGCCGGCAGCGACGCTCCATAACCGCTGCTCTGGATCGCTGCGATCAAGGCCGGTGGGTCGCTGCGCTGCGGGTCGTACGCGACCGTCGCTTGATGCGTCATCAGATTGACGTTCGCATCGACGACGCCGGGCTGCTTTTGCAGCGCATGCTGCACATGGGACTGGCAAGCGGCGCACGTCATCCCCGTCACCGAAAGCGTGACCCGCTGCGTTTCGTCCAGCGGCGGACTCGCCGCTGTGGAATCAATCATGTGAGCACTCATCCCGTTTCCCTCTGCTGGTCAGGCATCACGGTCGCACCGGCGTTCGCCTTTCCGGCCAGGAAGAAGTACCAGTTGACCCAGGCGATACCCGCAATGCCTGCCGCCAGCACGCCCCATTCACTCGGTGTCACGGTGATCCTCCTTGTCGGCCTGGTAACCCGCCGCCGCCAGCGCAGCGACGATCGCGTCTGCGGAAGTCTGGGCCGCGTCCCAAGCCACCTGAGCAGAACCGACTTCGACGTGCTGGACGGTGACGCCCGGGATTGCTCCCAGCGCCGCCTCGACGCGGCGGACACAGCCGCCGCAGCTCATCCCGCCGATGCGAAACCGCGCCCCGGCAAGCTCCTGCTGAGCCCCCGATTTGAACCAGCCGAACATCGTCGCGCTCCTTAATTAACTTGCAATGCGTTGCCCTGTAACATATACCCGGTATGGGTATAGTATGTCGGTGCTGCCGGAGGTCAAGGGCTTCGATCGTTCGGCCGATCGAGGAGTGAACTCTGGCGGACGGTGATAGGTGCAGCGGCGAGCCGGGGGCGTGGGGGAGAAGGTGGTGGCAGTGAGCAAGGACATTTAGCAATGACACCGAGGCGAGTGGTTGCCGGTTATCTGATCCTGCAAGCGATCGGGGTTACGGCGTGGTGGTGCCTGTTGGTGCTTCACCCACGATCCATCGCTTGGTTTCAACCGAAGGGCTGGCCGGATGAAGTGCTGCTCAGTTTTTGGCTCGCCGATCTGGTGTTATTGTGCAGCGGCTCGCTACTCACAGCGTTTGCCGTCCTGCGAGCGTTGTCGTGGGCGCCGACGGCAATTGGGGCACTCGCTGCTGCCGCTGCCTATCCGACGCTCTATTGCCTCGGTGTTAGCCTACTGACAGGCCAAGCTTGGTTGGCGTCGGCGATGATGGCATCGATGGCTGGGCTGACCTTAGCGGTGGCGACGATCTACGGGACCGGCCAGCAAACCCCGGCGGCGATCCGTGTGACGCCGCTGGGCCAATCGGCGTTGTTCTGGACCGGCTTGCAAATCATCGTGTTTTGGGGCGTGTTCCTCGGCGTTCTTCCGCTGGGGATCGCTGAACTCGAACAGTACTGGGCGGCGCCGCGGCTCGTGCATGCTGGCCAAACCATCGCGGCGCTGGTGTTGCTTGCCGCGGCCTCGGGGCTGGGGCTTTGGAGTGGTGCGGTGATGGCCACGGCCGGCGAAGGGACACCGCTGCCGACCGCCACGGCTCCGAAGCTGGTAGTAAGCGGCCCGTACCGTTTTGTTCGTAACCCGATGGCCCTGGCCGGGATTCTGCAGGGTGTCGCGGTCGGCTGGTGGTTGGGAAGCTACGGTGTACTGGCCTATGCCCTGGCCGGTGCCGCGCTTTGGCACCTGTGTGTACGGCCGATCGAAGAAGCTGATCTGCGCCGCCGCTTCGGCAGTGACTACGAGCGGTACCAACGCTCCGTACGCCTCTGGATACCCACTCTATCTGCCCGCATGAAGTAATTTACTTGCCTAAGAACTGACGATGCAGCTCGATCACAAGACTCGGCCGAAGATCCAACCATTGGAGCCGAACGATCGAGTAGGAGCACCGCTGCGCTGAGCACGAGCACGAAGCCCCGAGCGGCAGCCTACGTCGATTGTGCTTTGGCGATCAATTCCCACGCTCCAGGCACCTGGAGCTCTTCCACCAACTCCGGCAGGCCGCGGTGCAGCGTTTGGTCGATCGTCTGGGGCAATTCCCCGGCGATCAGTTGCCAGCGGACCGGCGACCCGTCAACAAAACCGGGCGGGGTCAGCAGGTATGTCACCGGCGGATTGATCATCCACTGCACAAAATGGTCGGCCAGTTGCTCGGTCAGCCCTTCGGTGGCATCGGGAAAATGCCGGTCGGCGATCAACACGAAATGCTCGGCCTTCATGTTACGAGCGAACAGCCGGTCACAACCGCGCTGTAGCACGCCGGCGATGCAGTGCCGCAACCACGCCCGCTGGGCGTCGGGTTCCAGCCCCCGGTAGTCGGTCATGCTGTTTTCCTCCGACCGCAGCAGCGGCACCGACTGGCCGTCGCGGCGGATCCCGGCGGCATGCCAGCAGAGCGACCCCGGCTGCATCAGCACCGTCAGCAACACCGGTTCGCGGTTTCCCTTGATCATGTGTCCAGCCGCTCCAGCAGACGACGAAAATGCTCGATCCGCAAACGCAACCCTTGTGCCCATTCTTCGTCAAGTTGCGTCGACTCGCCAACCAGCCGTTCGGCGTCGTCGAGCAGCCCGGGCAACTCGCAGGCCAGCGCTTCCTGAGCGGCCAGTTCGTCGTGTTTTTTCGCCGCTTCGCGCAGCACTTCGATCAAGTCCTCCGGATCCCACGGCTTGGTGATGTACCGATACAACTCGCCGGAATTGATCGCGTCGATCACCGCTCGTGTGTCAGCGTAACCGGTGAACACGATGCGGACCGCGCGCGGATGCTCCATCTTCACCCGGCTCATCAACTCGGTACCGGTCATCGAAGGCATCCGCTGGTCGGTCATGATCACATCGACCGGATGCTCGCCCATGATTTCCAGGGCCGCGGCGCCGCTGTTGGCGGTGTAGACCTGGAACTCACGCCGCAAGAGGCCGGTCAAGGAGAACAACACATCCGGTTCGTCATCGACGATCAAAATCGCAGGCTTCTTTGCTGACATATTCCGCCGTATGCCGTGAAGTGTGGCTGCCGCTGTCCTATTTCGTCTCGCCGCCAGCCGGATGGAGCGGCAGATCGATCCGCACCGTCGTGCCGTGGCCCAGTTCGCTCTCGAGCGAAATCGTACCGCCGTGGTTACGTACGATACCATAGCTCATCGCCATTCCCAATCCTGTGCCGCTGCCAACGGGCTTGGTCGTGAAGAACGGTTCGAAGGCCCGGGCCAGCGTTGTGCGATCCATCCCACAGCCGAAATCCTGAACGGTAAACCGCACCCAGCGCTCGCCCGCACTGAGCCGCACAATCAGTTCCGCTTCCGCGCTGCTGGCCTGAATGGCGTTGAGAATGATGTTGTAAAACACCTGCCCGATCTTGATCGGTTGGCAGACAACCAGCGGCGTCGGCTCCAGTTCCGTGGTCACCTGCAACTGCTTTTCGTCGATCAGGTGCTTGAGCATTTCTAATGTGGAGGTGACGGTGCGGCTCAGGTCCACCGCGTCGCGCGCCGCTCGGTCCAGATGGGTGAAGTCACGCAAGTGCTTGATGATGTCGCGAACCCGCTTCAATCCCTGGGCCGAGGATGTCAACAACTGCGGCAGGTGCTCACGAAACCAAGGCAGATCGCATTCTTCCCGCAACCGCGCGATCTCGGCGAGCAGGTCCGGCGGCGCAGCTTGCAGATATTCCGCCGCTTGTTCGTACTGCTCCAGCAGGCCGACCAACAGCCCCAAGTCGCGTTGCAGCACGGCCAGATTGTTGGTGACAAACGCAACCGGGTTATTGATTTCGTGCGCCATGCCCGCCGCCAATTGGCCGATTCCCGCCAGCTTCTCGCTCTCCACCAGCGCTGCCTGGGCTTCGCGCAACTGACGGTTCTGCTCCGCTAACGCCCGTTCCAGGCGAATGATCCGTTCGCCTTCTCGGAGCCGTACCCGCAGCTCTTCAGGGTCACACGGTTTGACCAGAAAATCATCGGCTCCCGCTTCCATCGCGGTTACCAGGTCCTCGGTTTCTGTCTTGGCGGTCAGCAGGATCAGGTAGCAGTATTCGGCTCGGCCCGAATTGCGAATCCGCCGAATCAGTTCCAGCCCATCCACCTCGGGCATCACCCAGTCGGTCAGCACCAGCGGAATCGATTCTCCCTGAAACCGTTGCCACGCTTGCTGGCCATCGACCGCCTCGACAACGTCGTAATTCCAGGACTGCAACTGCGCCACCAGCAGTTTGCGCATCACCAGGCTGTCTTCGGCGAGCAAAACTTTCATAACGGCTCAACGAGAGGACAGGACCGAGCGGAGGGAAGGGCACGCGAGCAGATGCCTCGACCGGCTGCGCAGTCTAAAGGACGCGACTGGCGGCAGGCAACCACGGCGCGGGCTAGACGCTACGAGTTGCAGGAGCCTTCTCATCCCGCAGGGAAACAAGCGATTGCCTGGAGGCAAGCCCAGCGAACAGCGCCGGAATGCTCATCGTCAAGCGGTTTCAGGGTGGCACGCTCAGGCCACCATTAGGGTGGCACACTTAGAGCCCCAGCGATGGGCGTGGCCTTCTGAAACGGTTACCGAGTCGACGCGACATTCCAAGGTTGCCCTGTAGCACGCCCTTCATTCCTCAGGGACGTGCCACCCAGAGGCTCAGCGTCCACTCCAAAGTGATGAGCTACGAAATTCGCGGAGAAATCCTTTAAGAGGTGCTAACCCACTTTGCCAGCGGTCACCTTTGAACCACTGGTTGGGTGGCGCGCAAACAAATAGTAGCCCGCAACTGCCACGGTCGCGCAGAACACCAACCGGCCGATGAACCAGCCGACTTGCCCAGCGCTTAGATCTGCAAAGTAGCCCCAAATCGCCGCCACTATCAACGCGATCGCAACCGAGCGAATCATGGTCATGTGTAGGCCCTCGGTCGAAACCGAACCATTCGACTGCTCGCATGAAACAAGTGGAAACTGGGTGCTTGAGCGCCAAGCAGGCCTGCCGCCAGCCAGCGAGCGGTGACTGGCATGTCTGATCCGCTGGGGCCCCGTCTTGCCGACAAGTGCATGGTCATGGCGCCTGCCGCTTCGCCAAAGCGAACCTAGAATCGTGATTTTGCAATCCGTATGCTGCCAACCGCCCTGCGAACGTGTGGCTGCGCAAATTAATCATCGACGTTTCGCTGATCTCCAAACAGCAGTTGGCGGTCAGGCGGTAGCCGGCTTGGACGACCGGTGGGCGAGGACGTTGCGGAATCCGCGTAGCGCAGATCCGCAGCACGTCGTGCAAGGTTAGCTCGTCACTGGTGGCGCCAGGCGATCGCTGACTTGGCTGGGCGAACAGATTTTTCAGTAGCTGGGTCAAACGTTGCATTCGATGGCTTCCCGTAGCGATGGGCGATTAGGCGTGAGCGGCACTTCCACCCACGCCGCGCTATCCTAGGAAGGTCGCTTAAAGCCAACGTGAGCGATTTCTAAAATCGACTTTATGTTCGCCGAGGTCAGCAACGGCGGCGATAGAATGCCTGTCGCCGGCAACGCCGCGGTATCGCTGCCGGTCCGGTTCAGGCAGTTCCAAGTGGGAGGTTCCACGTGAGTAGTCGGATTTTGGTGATCGAAGACGAACCGCAGATCGCCGATTTTTTGACGCGCGGCCTGCGCGAAGAAGGCTATCACGTCGAACACGCCGCCGATGGACAAGCGGCTTGGCACCGGTTGCAGTTGGCCCCTTGGGACCTGATTCTGCTCGACTGGTGGCTACCCGGGAGCGATGGCCTCCAGCTTCTACAGCGGTTGCGGCAGACCGACCGTGTCACACCCGTCCTGTTTCTCACCGCTCGGGACACCGTTTCCCAACGGGTTGCTGGACTCGATGCCGGTGCCGATGACTACCTCACCAAGCCCTTTGCGTTCGAGGAATTGCTCGCCCGCGTGCGAGCGCTGCTGCGCCGTCCCAGTCAACGGGACGGCGTCAGCCTCCAGTGGGAAGATCTTCGCGTCGACCTGGAAACCCAGCGCGCTAGCCGCGGAGGCCACGCACTGGACCTGACCGCCAAAGAACTGTCGCTGCTGATCTTTTTCCTACGCCACCCGCGCAAAGTCCTCTCCCGCACTCGAATCTATCAAACGGTGTGGGATGAAAACTTTGATGGTTTTTCAAATACCTTAGAAGTTCATGTCAAAGAACTTCGGCGGAAACTGGAAACATATGGACCGCGAGTGATTCAAACCCGTCGCGGACGAGGATACGTGCTGGAGCTTGAAACGGAAGGCGAACTGTGAAGCTGGTCAATCGCGTTTCCGTCTTCTTCTTAGCAGCGCTGGCGGTTGTCCTGGTTGTCTATTCCATCATCTTCTATGTGATGGTTCGCAGTCGGCTGGTGCAGCAGTTTGAACAAGAATTATATGCCGCCCTGAACGCGCTGATCGCTGCGGTCGAAGTCGAGCCGGAAGAAGTCAAATGGCAACCGCTGGAACATGTCATTGCCCTAGGAGCTGTTCAGGGGCCTGAAGAGGTGCGCTGGGTGGTGATCGGGGACGGCCATCAAGTGGTTGAACAGTCACGCAATGCGCCGGCCGAACTGGTTGCTCAGGCGAAGGAAATCGCTGCGAACTCAACCGACAGTAGCGAACGCGAGTTGATCCTCGCCAGCGGCGACTGGCGTGTTCTGCATCAACGCTTGGTTGCTCCGGCGCCGGTGCGTACCGATCGGGAACTGGACGAGTTTGATGAACTGGTTGTGGTCGCGGCGCATTGGGCCGCGCCGTTGAATGCCGACCTCCAGCGTTTGTTGCTGTTGGTATCCGTATTACCGCTGGGGGCCTGGTTGATCGCCGCCGCGGCCGGCCATTGGTTTTGCCGGCGGGCCTTGCAACCGGTGCTGGACATGGCGCAGCAAGCTCGCTCGATGACCGGCGCCGACTTTCACTCACGCCTGCCGGTGTCTGACACGCAGGACGAACTGACGGAATTGGCGGCGTCTTTCAACACACTGCTCGATCGCCAACACCGCGCCTTTGAACAGCAGCAGCGGTTTACCGGTGATGCAGCACACGAATTGCGCACGCCGCTGACCGTGCTGCTGGGACAGATCGAGGTTTGCTTGCGGCGCCCGCGATCATCCGAGCAATACGCCGAGACGCTTGCCTTGCTGCGCGAGCAGACGGTGCAGTTGCAGAGGATCGTCGAATCGCTGTTGTTTCTGGCTCGCGCCGACGAGGACGCGGTGCTACCCGACAGCGAAACAGTAGCACTGGATCAGTGGCTGCCGCGTTACATGCACCGCTGGAACGCGCATCCGCGACGGGCCGATATCCGCCTGCATGCCGGCTGCCCTGGAGGTTGCCAGATCCGCGCGTCGACGGCACTGCTGGCTCGGTTGCTCGACAACCTGATCGAAAACGCTGTGAAGTACAGCGAACCGGGATCACCGGTCGAGGTGAGTTTCGCGAGTGACTCCGCAGAGGCAGTCATGACCGTGGAAGACCATGGCCGCGGCATTGCCAGCGACGACCTACCGGCGATCTTCCAGCCGTTTTTTCGCTCCCGTGCCGCGCGCAGCGCTGGCATCGCGGGCGCCGGTCTGGGCCTGGCCATCGCCGCGCGGATTGCCACCGCCTCAGGCGGCCGGCTCGACTGCACCAGCGAACTGGACCGCGGCAGCCGTTTCACGCTCCGACTGCCGCTGGCCACCAGCGTGAGCGTAGAGGAGGTGTAAACCTTAAGGTCCGGATAAAAGACGCCCAGCCACTTTCAGTCTCCCGCCCGATTCACCGCCGCTTTCGTTGAGATGCTTTTTCAATATAAGCTGCTGCATCCGGCGTCTTACAATTGGTTAACCCATGGTCGACCTTGACTTTGCCAATGCGTTTGGCAGCTGCAATCGCCTCAGCGCGCAGCGCGGGCTTGAAAACTCCGATTGCGATGACGGCGCCATTCATTGCATACCGCACCCAGTTCGGCGATTGATGAAGTTGCTGTTCGATTTCTGCCAGAATCTTCGTGGCGTGTTCATCAGAGATCGACTTTGCATCGCCCCTCAGCCGAGCTCCCAAGATGTAATACGCCAGTTCGCGTGGAAATTCGTCCTTGGACGTCATCCAGTCCCACATCAGAGTGTCGACAAGGGGGCTGCGGGCGAAAAAGTCGGCCAGGTAGCTGCCGAGAAAGCGGACAGGACCAGCTTGGATCAGCGTCTCCGCGTCAGCGCGCGAGATCTTTGCGGGGTCGGCGATCAACAGGGCCAAAATCCGCGCTTCGGCGTTACCGGTGCTCCAAAGTTCCATCGCCAACGGGTGGTTGACTTTGAGCTTCTTCTTGAGCTTTTGCAGTTCCGAGGTGAGCACACCAAATACATCATCGCCTGAACCATGGCGTTTGTAGATCGCCGCGGTTTGCGGCTTCCCCAATGCCTTAAGCGTCGCTAAAACCGCTTCAGCAGTCATTGAGTCGTTTTCCATAGTCGAGTTCTTGTACACGCCGCACAGTCGGTCACAAACATGCCGCGACGCTCACTGCAGTTTAAACTGCGAAAGTCTGCGGCGAGCCTACAGCGAGTAACTGACCGTGGTGCCGCTGAGCTGAATCTTGCCACTGGTTTGCAGGTGCTTTAGCAGCGAGTCCAGTTGAGGTTCACTGAGTGTCCCTTTGGCAGTGGCAACAGCAGACCGAATCGTGCTGCGAAGCGCTTCGAGCCGTTTAGGCCTGGACTCGCCGCGTTTTCTTAAATCCTTTAGCACGATCGCATAGTAAGCTGGGTTAGGGCGACCGGAAGCTACTTTCTTGGGGCTGGGTGGTTTTGGTGCGGCGGTCGGGGTGATGGCAGCCGGAAGGCCGCCATTCTGTACAGCGATTTGACCGCACGTCACCTCGTCGCCGCTCAGCGGAACTCTTGGTTTGGGAGTGGCTACAGCAGCCACAGGTCCTGCGGCAACGCTGGGCGCGGCTGCGGCTGCCGAAGCGGTGCGTTTGGGGCAGACGAACTTGCCCTTCTGGTTGAGCACGATGCGCAGCTTTTCTTTAAGCGACAAGCTACCCAGGATCACGTTGATTTCGCGACAGCAGACGACGCAATTATGGTCTGCGTTGCTGCCTCCGTTAGCCTGCGCTACGAGATGCTCCACCGTTGCTTCTGCCCGCGGCAACTGCGCACTGCAAAAGAAGCAAGCTCCGCCTTGAGCAAACAATAAGCGGTCGATCGGCTTGATCCCCATAATCATCTCAATCAATAGAACTTGGATTCAACCGGCGCCGGAGCGACCCGCCGCGACAGCATGTAGTGATCATGCGCGGCTGCCACGACCGACGCGGCCCCGCGCTCTGTAAGGCCATCCGCTCACCGCCGGTCGTTCCATCCCAACTCTAGCTCGCGTTTTTGCGCAGCGATGGCAGGCCGCGAGGGAACACCAGGCGCGCCAGGGAGAACCGAGGCGGATGAGTCCGACTCGGCGGCGTGGGGGAGGGCGTCGAACCCTCAGCAGCAACTTCTCTCTACGCCCCGGCGGGCGAGGGACTCGTCAGCCCAACGGGCGCTGGCGCTGCTGTCGGCGCTACTGGCGCACGGTTTGCTCAGTACTGCTAACTCCGCACCTCTGGCGCGGTGAACTTCATCGACTTCTCATGCACCGAACAACAGGAAAGCTGGCCAGTGGCTACATCCAAGCGTTCCATCCGCCTGGCAGCCTTTGGGGACATCCATTATTCCAAGGCGCTCTCAGGAACCTTCGATCCGATGTTCACGCAATTGGCCGCAGCAGCAGACGTCGTGGTTGTCTGCGGCGATCTGACCGTCCATGGACAGCCAGCAGAAGCCGAGCTGTTTGCGCGGGAACTCACGGCCATCGTCAAAACGCCGATTTTGGCTGTGCTCGGCAACCACGATTATCAAGCGGGTGAACCGGAACAGGTTCGCGATGCGCTCGTCGACCGTGGGATCATCGTGCTCGACGGAGAATCGCACGAGTGGGAAGGGATCGGCTTCGCTGGCGTCAAAGGTTTTTGCGGGGGCTTCGGCAAGTGCATGCTGGAATCGTGGGGCGAGCCGATGATCAAGCAATTCGTGCATGAAGTGGTTGAAGATGCGCTGCGGCTTGAATCGGCGCTGTCTCAGCTCCGGACCACACATAAGGTCGTGATCACCCACTTTGCGCCGATCCGCGCAACGGTGGAGGGAGAGCCGCCGGAGATCTTTCCGTTCCTCGGCTGCAGCCGGTTTGAAGACCCGATCAATCGTTATGAGGCCACGGTCGCCTTCCACGGGCATGCGCATCATGGCAGCCCTGAAGGCAAAACACTCGCCGGCATCCCGGTCTACAACGTCGCGATGCCAGTCTTGGAACGCAGCTTTCCCGATCAGCCTCCCTTTCGTGTGATTGAACTCGCAGTTGAATAAGCATTTGAACATCTAAATCAACCAATTTGGATAGGGATTAAATGGCAATCGTTTCTTCCGACCCGGATTCGCGCCGCCAGCGTATGGTGGCATTTTATCATCAGCTTCTCGATACACTCGATTCGTCCGGCACGCCGTACCTGGTTGGTGGCTCGTATGCGGCGGAAGTGATTACAGGTATTCCGCCTCACAGCAAAGACCTAGACTTTTTCGTTCGTCACCAGGATTTGGAACCGATCCTCTCGGCAGCCGCCGCAGTCGGCTTTTCGACCGAACTTGCCTTCCCGCATTGGTTGGCGAAGATCCATAGCGGTGATGGTGAGTTTGCGGATGTGATCTTCAACTCAGGCAACGGCATTTGCCCCGTGGATGACGAGTGGTTTGAGCACTCCTTAGAGGCAAACATCTTGGGCCACCAGGTTCGGATTTGTTCCGTCGAAGAGATGATTTGGACCAAAGCGTTCATCATGGAACGTGAACGCTTTGATGGCGCTGAAATCCTGCACCTGCTGCGGCTCTGCAACTCGTCGATCAACTGGCCACGGTTGCTGCAGCGGTTCGGGCCGCACTGGCGCGTGTTGCTGGTCCATCTGGTCTTGTTCGGTTTTGTCTACCCGCAACTGCGCAGTGAGATTCCAGCCTGGGTCATGCGGGAGCTGACCAATCGCCTCGAACAGGATCAGGTGACTCCAGCGCCGACCAACTCGGTCTGCTTCGGCACGCTGCTATCGCGCCAGCAGTACCTCTGCGACGTCGATCAATATGGACTCAGCGACGCGCGGCTAACGCCGACCGGCATGATGTCGCCTGAGCAGATCAGCGACTGGACCGAAGCGATCGAGCGGGATGTATGAATTTTGGTAGCGGGTAGCGGGTAGCGGGTAGCGGGCGGACGGAGGCCGGAGGACGGTATGCTGCAGCGGCGGGCGCTGTCGATACCACTCCTACGCTGATTTCTGCGTGTGCTCCGGTACAATGCCGCTGCACCTGGCGAGGTGCACTGTCGCTGCATCCCCTTTTTGGAGCCATCCCCGATGTCACGCCTAACTCATTTCCTCTGCCTGTCCATGCTGGCCGCATTGTTCGTCATGCCGGCCGTGGCGCAGGAGAAAAGCGTCAATCCGGGAATCAACGACGCCTTTGAGAATCCTGACATGGAGGCGTTTGCGGAGCGTTTTGAGGTGGAAAGCCGCGAAGTCTTTGCACGCCGCCACGCGATTGTTGCGGCTTGCCAGATCGAGCCGGGGCAAACCATCGCCGACATCGGCGCCGGTACCGGTCTGTTCACTGGTCTATTCTCCGCTGCCGTTGGTGAGGAGGGCCGTGTGATCGCGGTCGACATCTCGCAGAAGTTTCTCGACCGCATCCAAGCGGACAGCCGCGAACGAAACCAGTCGAACGTGGAAACGCTGCTCGCCACCGCCGATTCAGCACGGCTGCCCGCCGACTCGGTCGACCTCGCTTTCATTTGCGATACCTATCACCACTTCGAGTTCCCGCAGAAAACGTTGGCCTCACTGCACCGGGCGCTCAAGCCGGGCGGGCGAATCGTGCTGATCGATTTCCACCGCATCCCGGGCACCAGCAGCGACTGGGTGCTCGGTCACGTCCGCGCCGGCCAAGAAGTGTTTGCAGCCGAAATCGCGCAGGCCGGCTTCCGCAAGGTGCGTGAAGAAACCGATCTACTCCAAGAGAACTACTTCGTCGTCTTCCAAAAGCAACCGCAGCCATGACGATCGGAGCACATGGTATCAATCTGAATCTGATCATGTCTGCTATGCGTTTTCGTTTGGCAACTTGTATTATCGCAATCCTATGCGTGCTATCATTGGATGCTTCAGCGGCTGAACTACGAATGCGATTTGTTTATGATGGTGCCCCTCCCACGCCGCAGCCGATCGTCGTCGACCGGGACAAGGAAGTCTGTGGCGAGTTTAGGCTAGTCGACGAACGCCTTTTGGTGAATCCCGAGAATCAAGGCATTCAAAATATTGTTGTCTACCTCGCCACCGGACGCGGTGCCACGGAAATCGCCAAGGTGCCGCCCAGCAACCAAGAGCGAGTATTGACCGCGGAGCATTGCCGCTTTCACCCGCGCGTCATCGTCGCCCAGGCGGGTGACACACTGGCTTTCAACTCGAAGTCCGAGGTCGGACACAATCTGACGATCAGCTTCTTCAGAAACCCAGCCTTGAACATGGTGGTATCGCCTGGGGGAACAGCACAATTGCCGCTGACATTTCCAGAACCGGTCACTCTACCTTTGAAATGCAACATTCATCCTTGGATGAACGGGCACCTGATCTTGCTCGAGCATCCCTTTGTAGGCGTCAGCGACGCCGATGGCGATCTTCTGATCCCAGGATTACCCGCGGATACGGAGCTTGATTTCCGGGTCTTTCATGAAGCCATCACCGGTCGGGCCATCAGTGTCAAAGTGAATGGTACGGAGACGACTTGGCAGCGGCAGCGGTTCACGATCACGACCACCGCTGACGTGACGGATGTTGGTACCGTTGTGCTCAGTCCCGAAGCCTTTGCCAAGAATCAAGACTAGCGGAACACGATAGACCCTGCCTGCCGGCGACACCGCAGCAGCCTGAAGGCTGAACTCCAACGGAACTCAACTGTTAAGCAACACGGAACATGATATTCGGTAAAATTCTATCAGCCGGCACGCGTTAGCGTCCGGTTCTCACGAGCAATGAGCCGCACAGCGGCGCCCGATTTGACTGAAAGAATCATCCAGAGTTGCTTAGCTTGCGTCGTTTCCGTTACGCAATGCACAGCGGATAACTACTGGTCGGTGATAGATGGCATTTCGGCTGGCCCAAGGTACGTCTGCAGGTTGCCGGCAGAGTCGGCATAGCCGCGGGGCATCGACTCGGTTGTAAACCGCAGCACCGGCGGTCCGCTCGCTCCGATGGCGATCATTCCACCGTCACCTGGAGTTAAGACTTCATGGAGCACGCGCTCGGTCGCTGCCTGCAGCGACAACCCCTTGTGTTTGACAAACCAGACGACCTGAGCCGCTGCGCTGTGACGCACGAACTGTTCGCCAACTCCGGTGCCGCTAACCGCCGCGACGCCGTTCTCCGCATAATTGCCGGCTCCAGCGATCGCTGAATCGCCGATCCGCCCCGACATCTTTCCGTTGCGGCCGCCGGTGGACGTCGCAGCCGCCAGGTTCCCCTGGCGATCACGGGCCACGGCGCCGACCGTCCCCTCGCTGTGACGTTTGGCCGGATGCGGCAGCGGCGGTAAGCCCTGCGTCTGCCGTCGTTTCTGCACCGCGTCAAAACGCTTTTCGGTAAAGAAGTATTCCTGTGTGACGGTGCCGAACCCTTGCGCGACGGCGAAGGCGTCCGCCGCCGGGCCACCGAGTAGCACGTGATCGGTGTGGTCCATCACGGCCCGTGCGACCGAGATCGGATTGCTGCTGTATTTGAGCCCGCAAACGCCGCCGGTTTTGAGGTTGCTGCCGTCCATGATCGAGGCATCGAGCTCGAACGTGCCGTCGATTGTCATCACCGAGCCGCGGCCGGCATTGAACAGCGGCTCATTCTCCAGCGCCCGTACCATCTCTTCCACGGCATCCACCGCCGCACCGCCTTCGGCCAAAACCACGCGGCCGGCCGCCAACGCTCGGGCCAACCCGGCATGGTAGACCGCCTCTTGTTCGGGCGTCGGTTTAAAATCCAAACGGCCTGCTCCAGCATGCACAGCGATCGCCCAGCCGCTGGTCGCGGAGGCAGTTTGCGTCTCGTCAGTCACTTCGTTGGCCTCACACCGCAAGGCGGTCAATACCAGGATGAAAATCGACCCGTTCAGAAGCAGTAACGTTCTGGTTCCTTGGTCAGGCATCGTAGCAAATCGCCGGGCCAATCGGGTATCTGCCTCTAGCGCTCGCGAGGATTTACCGCGTCCGGTTACCTCTCAGCTCGATCTGCTCCGCCGTGTCGGGTTTGCTCACGTGGAGCGGTTGCACAACAACAGTTGCTTCGCCGCCTAGAAAGCCTAACCCGCCGCCGTTGGAGTCCAGTCTTCAGCCTGCCCAAACCACCTCCCATCCAATTACAGCAGCACACCATCAACCATCAACCATCAACCATCAACCATCAACCATCAACCATCAACCATCAACCATCAACCATCAACCATCAACCATCAACCATCAACCACCAACCACCAACCACCAACCACCAACCACCGACCACCAAGAGCCTGCCTTTCATCCATCCATCCTCTCGCACCGCACCTCCAGCAATCCTCCCGCAACAATTACTTGACACCGTCCGCTGGCGACCATGAAAATACAGATTGGCCAACAAACATTGAGTTTCGTTCTCCAGCGATGTTTGGCCGATAGCGGCGAATCACCTCACCTGCATCGATAAGGTTGCATGCAAGGATCTCAGGGAAGTATCGCCACATCTTCCTTGAGAGTGACAAATATGTCCAACAGCGAAAATCCGACGAATGCTTTTGCGGACCCTCGGGTGCAGCCACCGCCCGAAGTTGATAGCGAACGGCAGGCTTTTGAGCAAAACTGGCAACGCAACGAGCTGCCAGCAAACGATGCAGGCGAGCCTCCACCTCGTGAGACCGTCAGCGTTCCGGTGATCATCAGTCTGTGGGAACTGGTAGTGGGTGCCGTCTGCATCTCGCTGTGGTTCATCCTCTTTGCGGGAGGAATCCTGATCGCCACACAGCCTTATCTGCAACAACTGAATGCCGACATGCCACTTGGCAAACGGCTTCATAGCTGGACGATGGTGCTGTGTTTCTGGACCATCACGAACATCGGCATGCTCTCCTGTTTGTCGGCCATGCTCGGGGCGCTTGGCCGCCGCACACGCTTTACGGTGCTGGTCGCCACTCATCCCTGTGTTGAGCCGGAACCGCAGGACGCCCGTAGCGCGCTCGTCTTCTACTATTCAGCGGTCATGCGCGGCTTTGGAATCTACACCTTGGTGCAAGCCGGACTGTTGGTGCTGGCGACTAAAGCCTTCATTCAACCGGAGCAGGGCGAGTATCTACGGATCGCCGCAACCATGTCGGTACTCGGCTTCTACGCTGGTTACGATCCCGAAATGTTTGGCGTGCTGCTCTCGCGCGTACGACGCTTGTTCGATTCGCCCCCGCAATGATGTTGGAGTTCAGGCTTCAGCCGTTGGAGTCCAGCCTTTAGGCTGTCTGGGACTCTTCAATCCGCAAGGATTGGGAGGTTCGTGGCAGGCTAAAGCCCAGCCTTTTGTAGCTAGCATTTCTGCCCGTGTTGGTTTGGGGTGTACATCGCCGGGATATTTCTTAACGTGCGGTTACCAGAGAGCTTATGCGTACAGGAGACGGCACGATGAAGTTTGTAGAAAACGCTTTTGAGCGGTTCGCCAGCAAGACGCCCATCTGTGTGATGGCACGCGCAACACTCGAGAACGCGCTGTCGGCCGCACGCGTCGACGCGGTCTTCGAGCGACATGCCAGAGCGCAGTACAGCGGCGAGCTGATGTTTTCAACCGTGGCCGACATCATGGGCCAGGTCGTGCTTCGGATCCACCCCAGCGTCAACGCCGCCTACTTGGACCGCAAAGAGGAAATCGGCGTCACGGTCAAATCGGTCTATGACAAGCTCAAGGGCATCGAGGGGCCTGTCTCGCGGGCCCTGCTGCGCGACACGGCAGCGCGCATGCAGGGGATGATCGCCCAGACAGGCGGCGTCTGGGAGCCGCTGGTTGATGGCTATCGCACGAAAATCGTCGATGGCAATCACCTGCGTCGCACGGACCGGAGAATCGGCCAGTTGCGGCCGCTCAATGTGGCTCCGCTTCCTGGCAAAGCCCTCGTGGTTTATGACCCGCAGTACCGGCTAGCGATTGATGTTCTGCCGTGCGAAGACGGCCACGCGTCGGAACGATCCCTGCTGCCAGAGCTTCTGGAAACGGTCCAGGCGGGCGATCTGTGGATCGCCGATCGCAACTTCTGCACCGTTGCGTTCTTGTTCGCCATCGCAGCGAAGAAGGCCAAGTTCATCATTCGCCAACATGCCAACGTTCCCTTCAAGCTCAAAGGGCAGCGCAAGCGGATCGGAGAAGGTGAAACCGGTACGGTCTACGAACAGGCCCTTGAGATCACCGACGCTCAGGGAGCGACCCGCACGTTTCGCCGGATCACGATCGAGCTTAATGAACCGACGCGTAACGGTGCCACCGAGGTTCACATCCTGACCAACCTGCCGAAGCGGATCGGTGCGCTCCGCATTGCCAGTCTCTACCAGATCCTGCAGTTGCGCGATGAGTTTTTCGGTGTCTGCTGGGTGGAGGCCGGTGGTAGGTTCATCCAACACATACAGGGAGTTGCCCTTGTTCGGGCGCTGCAGCTCTTTGGCCAACTTGGAATCGAGCTTGCCGGCAAAGCGAATCACTGCGAACCGGCCGCCTTTGCGCTCGCGCAGCTGCACGCCGTCCCCTCGTGGGCCGGGCGCCCCGTTCGCGGCAACTTCCTTGGGCATCACAAACCCCATCGAAACACCCGACTTGTCAAGGTCGCCTTCCATGAACACCGGGGTCGTCATGGCGATCGCTTGTTCGGCCTCATTGGCACCGCTGATGTACTGGAACAAGCGCATGAAGCTGCCATCGCGGCCCTGCGCGTCCAGCGTGGAATCGGTCGCTGCCAGCAGCAGGTCAGGGTAGTCCCGGATCTCAAACGCTCCGTCAGACTCCAGCAGTGTGTACTCGGCCGACTCATACCCGGCGCGACTGGTCCTGGCCAGCGCCAACGTACCGACGAAGGCGACTCCGACCCACCCTGCGACATACATCATCGCGCGTTTCATCGGCGCCAGCTCCGTCGTGGTGAACTTTCTCGCTTGTACCGTAAGCACTTGGTAGCAAAGATTATGCCGCCATTGGGCGCGGTACCAACGTGCGTGGAACCAGGGCACCCTTGCAGCACCCAAACATGGGACGGGAACGCTGCCGATCAACATTCGCTGCGGTCTACCCTCAGGCCTTCAGGGCGATCTCGAAAAGAGCAGGCCACGGAGTACCTTCCGGCCCCCAAAACTACTCTCGCCCGACCTTTCGCCCCCTTCGCGGACGTGTGATTCGCTCCTAACCCTTTTTCTGCTCCGCGTGTCGAAGGCGAATCAGCCTCAGTCATATCCGTTCTCCGGCTGAGGAGATCGGGTGCGGGTCGGTTGACGCGGAGCCGCCCCCTTGGCCAGTGAGCGTCTGCTACAATCGAGCCGTACACTATCTGGGGGAGAAGCGGGTGCCTACAACGTCGAGCGATGCCACACTGCGGGATCTGCTGCGCCAGGTGCCGCCGGGGGTGCCGAAATGTGTCTTTGTTGAGACCGTTGACGAGGCACTGTCGGCGCTGGAATTGTCGCCGGATGCGGAGCCGGAGCGGCGGTGGGTGGTGTTGCGATGGCGCGAGCCGCCGCGGATCGATGAGGCGATCCGGTTGGTGCTGGGCGAACTCGCGTCAGTCGCCGGCGCCGTCTGGCCAGACTGGTTTGGATTCAGTCACGGCTCCGACTTGCCGTCCCCCGATCGGCTCATTGAAGTCGCTCAGCGGACGAGCTTATCGCCCGACTGGATTCGCCATGCCTGGAAGGACTGCCAACAGGGCCGGTTGCCGCTGGCGGCGGATTACCCGCCGGTGGTTACGATGAGGCATCTGACAGCCGCGATTACCGAAGATGAACTCACCATCGTGCTGGCTGTTGACTCGGATAACCCGAGCAGTGTGCACCTCGACGGCATCTGCCGGATGACACAGTGGCTTGCCGCCAACTCGCCGGCTCACTGTTGCCTGTTGCTAAACACCGCTCTGTATGGATCATCAGAACTGGCAAGTGTCGATTACGAACCGTTGTTCTGGACGCTCGCCAGTCGCCAAGTCAATCGCCACGAGCCGAACTCAGGAGGGCCCGAAGAGAACAAGGTGCGACTTTGGCCGCTACTCGGCCGTCCCCATCCGCTGAGTCCCGGAGAGCAAAAGCTTTACCAGACGCTGCAAGCCGACCCTGTGCTGGCCGGCCAGTTTCAATTCAATTGCCCCGTGACCACCTGGCGTGGCAGCACCTACTTTGTTGACCTTTTGGCGGACGCCTTAAAAATCGTCGTTGAGGTTGATGGGTACCGCCACCACTCCAATCGCGTTGCATTTGGTATCGACCGCCAACGCGATTATGAGTTGCATACCAGTGGCTATCTGGTCTTGCGTTTGCCACACGATGAAATCATGCAAAATCTTGAGGCTTGCATGGAAAAGATTCGGCACTTCCTTAGGTTTCGTCAACAGCATCCCAAGCAAACCGGATGACCCATGGAACATCAACCCGATCCGATGCAAAGTTTGCTACTCTGGAACCTGGCCGCGAATCAAGGCTCAGCATGGCTGGCGGACCTGAAGAGCACGCTGGCCGAAAAATCGAAGCGAACGCCCTTAATCCAGGCTGGGTTGATCGTTGAGGAAAAGCGGCCACGGGTGCGAGCCGGCAAGCGGGCGGCGCAAGCGATTCAGCTCACGCTCGAAGACAAGGGCTGGGCCTGGCTAGCCGATCATCCACACGCTCCGATTTCCCAAAGCAAAGCTGCCGCGGATGTGTTGCAGGCCGTCCTGGGCATCATCGCATCACACCTAGAGCGGAACCGGTTGGCGCTGGCCGACTTCATGACGGCGGAGGCGGCGGAAGCGACACCGCCGTCGGCGAGCAATTCACAGCCAGCCAGCCCCGAGGCTCCGCAGCACTCCAGTATTGAGGATCCGGACGCTTCGCTCGGTGAGTTGCTCGAGACGCGGATTGCGGATGCCTATGCGGAGCTTGCCAACTACCGTTCCGCTGCCCGCGTGCGGCTGGCGGATCTGCGGCAGCGGTTAAGCGATTGGTCTCCTGAACAGGTCAATGTGGCGCTGCAAAAGATGACACGCGACGGACGCGTGGTGCTCAACCGCCTCGACAATCCGCTGGAAATCACGGCCGACGATGAAGCGGCCAAACTGGTGACCGGGCTCGGCGATCCCCGGCACATCATGCACATGGAGATTTTAGCACATGTCTGATCACGCACCGCTGGAAGCGATCAAACGCGCGAACTTCGACTGGACGATGCACCTTCAAAGCGTGTGGCAGGACCCGCCCCATCACGTGGAGAAGTTGCAGGAAGCGATCGAGCAGGAGTTCCGACACAAGCTCGCCGCGCTGCAAGCGGCGTCGCCCGCGTCGCCGTCACCGCTGGGTTTAGTGCTCACAGGCGCCGGCGGCGCTGGCAAGACGCATCTGCTCAGCACGCTGCGCGCCGAAGCCGCTCGGCAAGGCAGCGCGTTCATTATGATCGACATGACGGACGTCAATGACTTTTGGGAAACCGTCGTTGTCGGTTACACCAGCTCGCTGCAAGAAACGTATGACAATGGTCACTCACAGTACCATTTCATTCTCAAAAACCTCGTCAAGCAGTTTTCGAAGCAGGACGCGCTAGCGAAAAACCTTAAACTGATCGCTGATGCGAGTCGTCAAAAACTGAACGAACATGTCAATACGATTCTTAAGGTGCTGGCCAACCGCTTCCGCCACGAAACCATCGACTACAAAGATGCGATTCGAGCGCTGATCGCCACGAACTCGGAAGATTTTGAGATTTCCAACCTCGGCCAAATGTGGCTGCAGGGTCTGTCGATCGATGAGGACGATGCTCGCTCGCTTGGTTTCTCGGCCGCACAGCAGCGCCCGATCAACATCGTGAAAGCGCTGTCGTGGTTGATCAGCTTGGGGTCTCCCGCAGTGGTTGCATTCGATCAAATGGATCCGATTGTCCGGCAATTGGAATATGAGGTGCAGGTCAGCGAGTTCAGCAGCGATCCGGCGGAGCAAGCGCGCGCCAAGTCGATCATCTCGGGGATCGGCAAAGGGCTGGGTGACATGTTCCAGATCACCCGCCGCACGCTCACGGTCTTATCGTGCCTGGAATCATCATGGGAAGTGTTGCAAAACCGTGTGCTGGTGACGGCGTTGGATCGGTTTGACAGTCCGCTGTTGTTGCGAGGGATCGAACCGGGTGACAAGGCAAAAGGCTTGGTGGCGGCACGGATGGCTCCTGCTTCTGCAGCCGCGTCCTTCGCCCCGCCTTATCCCACGTGGCCATTTACAGAGCAAGCGTTCGCCTCGATCGGCAACGTCACGCCGCGCGAGTTGCTGAAGCGCTGCGCCGAGCATCGTCGGCAATGCATCAACCGTGAGACCGCTGCGGAACTGCATGAATTCCTGTCGACTTCCGCGGAACAGCGGGTTGCTCCTGTAAGCAACGAGTATCAGCAACTGGACGCGGTGTTCAGGCGGTACCGCGACAGCGCCGACACTGGGTCGCTGCTGGATGAGAAGAATGAAGACGAGGCGCTCGCCGAGTTGATTCGTAGCGCCTGCCAGTGCCTGCTGAAGGAAGTTTCTCTACCTGCCGACATGCACGCCGTGGTCGACTCGGAGTTCACCGGCGGCACAGCGACTAAACCGCTGCATGCTCGCATCCGTTTGGTATATGAGGCTGAAGAGGAACGCGAGGAACATCACTCGCTCCGTGTCATTCAGCACACGCATCCGCGAGCTTTTCAGAATCGTCTGAAGCTGGCGATGACGCAGTCGGGGATCGATAAGTCGCTTTCGTTTCGCCGTTTGACGCTCGTCCGCACAACGCCGCGGCCCAGTGGAAGCGTGACAGCGGCGCTTATCGCGAGCGTCGAGACAGCAGGTGGTCGGTTCTGCGATTTGCCCGAGGAGGATGCCCGCACGTTGGAGGCGCTGAGGCGAATGGCTGAAGATCGAAGTCCAGACTTTGAATCATGGCTGTTGGCGCGGCAACCCGTGTCGCAATCACGGTTTGGCCAAGCGGCGTTCGCTGATCTCCTTCATCGCCTCGCCCCATCGGCCGCTGCGGCACCGGAGGTTCAGACATCCATTATCCAGCCAAAGCCGGAGGCACCGGCTCCCGCGGCTGCTCCACCGCCGGTGAGTTCACCTGCTCCACATCCGGGCCCCACTTCAAAGAGCCAACAACCGACGCAAGTCGGCTCGGAAAACATCCGGGCTGAGTCAAAGAATGGTCAATCTGTCCCGGCCGATGCAATGTTCCCGCTCGGCCGGCGATTGGTTGCGGGCCGACCGACGAGTTCACTGTCCGTTCCGCTGGAGCTACTTGAAAAGCATGTTGTGGTGTTGGCCGGGGCGGGTTCTGGCAAGACGGTACTGCTCAAGCGGGTCGTGGAGGAAGCAGCGCTGCGGAACGTCCCGTCGATCGTGCTCGACGGCGCCAACGATCTGGCAGCGTTGGGTGACCGCTGGCCAGTCACGCCCGCGGACTGGACAGCGGCGGATGTGCAGCTTGCCGAACGCTATCACCAAGAAGTTGACAAGATCATTTGGACGCCGGGCAATGCGAGTGGCAATCCGCTGCGGCTGGAGTTGTTGCCCGATCTGACAGCGACGCTCGATGATCCCAACGAGTTGGAATCAGCCATCACGATGGTATCTGGAGCGCTGGCGGAAATCTTGAAGCTCGGGTCAAACGCCAAGGAGCAGAACAAACGCGGGATCTTGCGCAAGTCGCTGCGGTTCTATGTCGAGCAGGGCGGGGTCGGATTGCTCAAGTACATCGAGTTGCTCGCTGATCTACCGCCACAGGCAATGCTCGGGATCGATAAAGAGGCGTCGCTGGCACGCGAGCTGTCGGACCGCCTGCGGGTGCTCGAAGAGATCGATCCGATGATCGGCGACGCCGGCGAGGTGCTCGATCCAGCGGTACTGTTTGGCGACGATGCGCCGCGTCAAAACACCCGCGTTTCGGTCATCAATCTCGGTGCGCTCGGACCATTAGAAACGCAGCAACGGTTTGTCGGCCAATTGGCGACGACATTGTTTGTATGGATCAAGAAGCACCCAAAGCCACCGGGCCGCACACTCCGGGGATTGCTGATCATCGACGAAGCCAAGGCTCTGGTTCCGTCACAAAAATCGACACCGTGCAAGGACAGCTTGATGCGATTGGCGGCACAGGCGCGGAAGTATCACCTGGGCGTTGTATTCGCGACGCAGAATCCCAAGGAGATCGACAACACCATCATCGGCAACTGTTCGACGCAGTTTTATGGGAAGGCGAGTTCGCCAGCGGCGATCCAGACGATCCGCGAGCAACTCGCCGCGCGAGGCGGCAGCGGCGCCGAGATCGGCCGCCTGGAGAAAGGGGTGTTCTATGTCTTTAACGCCGACGCTGGGATGCGTGCGCCCGAGAAAGTCAGCATCCCGCTGTGTCTGTCGCATCACCATCCGCTGGACGGCGATGAGATGCTCCAGCGGGCCACGCAGTCTCGCCGCCTGCTTGCCGAACCGTTGGTTCCCGTCACATGGTGAGCTGAACAGGAGCACGCAGTACCCAGGCAATCACGAGCTGATGAAGCTGGCATGATTTACCATGCCCTCAATCGCGGCAACCGGCGTCAAACCACCTTTCACAAAGATGAGGATTAAGCAACCCAGAACATGAACTTCGGCAAAATTCTATCAGCCGGAACGCGTTAGCGCCCGGTTCTCACGACCCGTCCGTCGAACATCGGCGGCTGATTTGACCGAAAGATTTGTGCAGACCTGCTTATAATATACGCTCCGCCCCCCGGGCTGTCCCCGAAAAGCACAAGCCCCAAAATGACTTATGAAACTGATAACTACCCCATCCTCTTTCTCCGTCGTTGCCTTTTCCTGCTCAATTTTTCCGAAATTTGCTTGACACCCCGTTCAGCCAGCCGGAGAATCTCGCGCCAGTGCCGTGGGAAAGCGATGACCATTGCGCAATCGCTCAGCAAGCGTCCATCGCTCCACTCGGCGATCGGTTTTCTCGTCCCGGCTGGTACGATCGGTGCTACTTTTTTCCGTTCGGTCGCTTTGCCGAACCTTAAGGATGATCTTTCTCTTTTCGAATGCAAGAAGGGTGTGGGATGGCTAAGACTCCGGAAATCCGTGCGGCCAAGGGCGATGCCAAGCAGGCCGACCGACATAACTTAGGTGACCCGGTCGCGGACGCCGCGAAATGGGCGCGTGCGCTGACGACCAAGCGGGCCGCTGACCTTTTCAAAACGGAAAAGGGATTAGACGGGCACTGGAAGCAGGTCCAGCAGGAAGTCACGCGTGGCAACAAGCACTTTTTTGCCACCAAAACTTCTCCCGGTGGTTATACCGATGGCGGCAAGACAAGTGCCGAAGGAAAAAAGCTCATCGCGTTCATCGCCGATGCCATCGTCGCCGCAGCGAAATCGAAGTCGGTCGATTTTGACTTTCCGTTACAGCAGATGAAATTCAATTCGGACATGGCCTGGCTCAAGTTGGAGCGGGTGGGTGGCCAAGTGAAGGTCAAATCGACCCCCGGTTCAAAGAAATAGCGTCGGAGTGAAATCGTCGCGCGATGGTCCCGGATAACGGGTGCGATCCAGTATCCCTGCCGTCTGTAACAGGCGGTGCGCGAGTTGGGTTCAGCGGCGTGCTGGTGGCCCCAGCGTGAGTTGGGGCGCAAGCTGCCGATTTACAGAACAGACGCCGCTCCGAGGATGTGGCGTTTCGAAGCCCAGTGCCTGGTCGAGCCATGGCTGCTTGGCTGTGTCATCCCTGAACAGGCCTGACACAAAACGGCAAACGCGATTGATAGCTCGCCCCACCTGCACCGCGAACACAGGATCTTACGCGATCCCGCGATGTAATTGCGTCAAAGCGTCTCGGCGACTTTGGATCTGGAGGCTCCAGCAGGTAGGGCAAAGGACTTTTAATCCTTTGGTTCTGGAGTGCGAAAAAGTGCACCTGGCACCTTCTTCTGACCCGGCTTTGCCGTCCCTGCTGGTCACTTCAAGCTGTGGTCGCAGCGTGGGCTTCTGCGACGGAGGCGACCAGTCGGTCGACTGGGAATGAAGGCCAGGGCTTGGAACACGGCGATCAGACGCCCTCGACAATCAGGCCGCGATAGATCGCGCCGCGATGGCGATGCTGGGCTGCGTTCTGATAGGCGGGGCTGTCGTACCAGTCGCGGGCTTCCTCTAGGGTCGGGAACTCAGCGATCACGACCCCTTCGACATCGGGCCCTTCCAGTGTGACGTGCTTCCCATAGGCGGCCAGCACCTTCAGCGGTCGCCCCTCCATCGTCGCTTTAACCCGCGCCCAATAGGCTTCCAATTCGGATTGATCGAGCGTCTGTTCCCGAGTGAATACAATGTAGGCTGGCATGGTTTTCTCCTAAAGTTTGAGGAAATCGAGATTAGCGCAGTCCGCCGGAAGCGAGGATGACTTCGTCCCTTCGCTGAGCGTGGCACCGGGATTTACGGAGTTCACCCGAATCCTTCGCGGGGCAAGCTCCTTCGCCAACACGCCGGTGACGGCATCGAGTCCTGCCTTGCTGGCAGAGTAGACCGAGTATCCCGGCGGGTGCGAGCGCGAGGCACCGGAGCCGATGTTGATGATGCTGCCGCCATCCTTCCCCGTAGACACTGGCGAAAGGAAGCTGTGACAAACCTTCTGAAAAGATTTCAGTTGAGGTGCAGGGCGTTGCCAAAATCGCCTTGGCTAAAGAGTTGGCGTAACCAATTGATTTGGTCCTGCGGGGCGAGAAAAGGATGCTCGCGGAAAATCGCTGCGAACTGCTCGTCCACGGCGTTTTCAATGGTCCCAACCGTACCAGCGGCGGCCTCCTTGATTTTTCGCAGATGTAGCGAGGCGAATTGCAAACGCTCGGGATCCACATGCCCTGCTGCGATGAAGCCTTTGGTTTTCTTCGGGCAACGGCACGGGTTCTGCGCGTTGACCAGCCCGCACTGACCGTGCATGAATTGGTGGAGGTCGCGGCGGGCCCGCGAGAGGCCCTGACGGAAATTGTCGGCCGACATTTCCAGGATTTCGCTGCCGACCGTATCGCTTGCCCCAAAGATTGCGCCGAGCGTGAAGATCAGGCGTTGCTTGCGGTCGAGGCAGAGCAGCATTCCGGTGGTACAGGAAATCTTGGCTTCTTCGACCAGCAGCGGCACATCGACCGCCACCGTGTTGGGGTCGGGCAGGTCCAGGTCGGGCGTGTCGTTGATGGCATCGGCATAACTGGAGAACGTCTGGGTTTCGGTTTCCCCGCCGCGGCGTTTCATGTTCAGGACGTGGTTTGCAGCGATGCGGTAGAGCCAGGTGCGAAATCGGCTTTCTTCCTGAAAGCTGCTGAGTCGGGTGATGGCCTTGATGAGCACTTCCTGGGTGACTTCTTCAGCATCCTGCGGGAAAAAGACCATGCGGATGGCGATGTTGTAAATCCATGCCTGATGCCGGAGGACCAGCTTTTCCAGAGCCTCACGGCTGCCGTGCTTGGCCTGCTCGATCAGGTCGGTATCCGTCGATTCATCGATGATCTCGGTAAACGGGTTGTGCATCGCCGCATTCCTGGTTCAGAAAGTCTCAGTCTATTCCGGTGGACATCAGCCCCTTCGACACGCCAGGCGAAGGATTGTGACAGCACCCGCGTATGTTTACCGTCCCGTGATCGTGCTGTGTCCCCGCGAGTCCTTCAGATAACGCAAATGGGGCGGCAACTGGCCGAGAAATGCTCACGCGAAGTCGCGAAGGATGAACCGGTGGAAGCTGCTTCGCGCCAGAGCCGTTGGAGTTCAGGCTTCAGCCTGTCGCATCGTTTTGCCACCGCGACGCCCCCGGGTCACGCAAAGTCGCGCAGGAGACGCCGGTAGATGATCCGTCACGCCTCGGCATGAGATCTGGCCAGTGTGAAACAGCGGTGAGTTGCCACCACGACGCCTCGCGGCACATCCGCGCGCCTCAGGCGAGTCTCCGGGAGCCCTGCACCACGCAACGCGACACTGCTGTGTCCCCTGTCCTCATCGCCGCCACACCACACGGGGGGCAGAAGTTTGTATACTGGGACAGGCAGAAGCTGCTGGGCCCCATTGGCCGACTCACAAACGATGCGGCTACCGGTTCGATCGACCACATCATCCCTTTGGGAAGAACAAGGAGAAAGCAAGCTTTCGCCGGCCCCCATCGAAGCTACTCGTAAAAGACACCGGCTGCGCCGAGCGCCTCCATGAGGGGCCGCTCCCAGTTCCATCCGCTCTGCAACGCCATGTACAGTCCTGCTAGCTTGCCTAGGCTGCCAATTTGGTTCCTGACCCTTTTTCCGCACTTTTTCCGCACCCCCAGGGAAATCGAGGCGACGCTCCACCTGAACACCGAACACAAGGCCTGACCCCAGCGAAGCCTTCAGAAGCGACGAACAGTCAGGCGGGTCGCAAAATTACGCACGGATTCGAGGTCGGGTTTGAGTTTCCAAAATGAACTTGGACGAATCAAGCGACAAGGAGATCGCTGGGGCATCGGGATCTTGGCGTTTTGTGTACTAGTGGTAGTGATGACCCACTTCTTTATTGACAGCGAAGATTCGAGAACATACCGTCCTGCAAGCGGCTCACGAGAGTCTACGCAAGACACGCTGCGTAGGGTTTACGATGCGGAAGGAATCCATTATGACGAGCGCATGATACGTGAAGATACGAGGGCCATCGAACAGCTTTACAAAGAGTTTGGGCAGTGATCTGCCGGCCCCGCATCGCTCTGCAATTGCCGTTGCCGCGAAATCGCCTGTACGTAAAACGCTTATTCCATTGTCTTCCTTGGACGCAAGGATTGCTGTCAGCCTCATAGCACTCTTGGAAGGCATGACGCTGACCACCTGATATATCGCCAGAACCAGTTGTCCTCGTCACGCGCTTCCCCTTGCGAAGCAATCATTCGGTATCGCTGGCGTCCGAAGGGTTCGCACACTCGTGCAGGGGACTTGCACTCCACAGCGATCACGCCTACGCCAGGCGCAGTCGGATAAGGATGGCACTTGCAGATCGGTAGCCGAAATGGGGGATGGGCCTTTCCGGCGAGGCTGAAAAAGTGATAAAAGCGGATCGCCTCGCAAGGGAGAGCCTCCTTTCGAAATAGTCTCACGGCATCTCAAAATCATTAGCCGAAACATCCAACGCCTTACAAATGCGAGGTTAGCATTAATGGCCCTCATCAAGTGCCCTGATTGTAAGAACCAGGTTTCTGATAAGGCAGCAATGTGCATTCATTGCGGTTGCCCGATGACAACAGAAAAGGTGGCTACGGAGAAGCCGCCACGGGGTTCTATTGGCAAGTGCCCTGCATGTGGCAGCGTAAATACCTACGACACGATAGAAAAGGCGCGTCAAAGCGGTGGTTTTTTCCAAGCGATGGGTGCCAGAGTAGGGGGGCGATTGGCGGGGCGCGGTCGATACGAGTGCAGAAAATGCCTTCATACCTGGGAGTTTGGCAAACACATGTAGATGGTCGAA